>Ga0209643_1000331_pt1 | contig 101009 bp, 86 predicted proteins | sample AutmiccBRH37_all_FD_187383 | JGI IMG/M metagenome (GOLD analysis project Ga0209643, IMG submission 187383) | Deep subsurface microbial communities from Mt. Terri, Switzerland - Autotrophic microbial communities BRH/37_all (SPAdes) (version 2) | ecosystem: Environmental > Aquatic > Deep...
TACATCACCTCACTACGGAGCTTTTCTGCCATTTGTACAACGTGTTTCACATTATTCTGTATTTCAGGCGCTGAAGAGAAATGAAGGTCGAAATGCGATTTTCCTACCAATTCATCTAAAGAGATATTGAGGGCCTGGAGCATGGGTTGGTTTGCATACACAAACCTTCCGTCCACGTCCAGGATATAGCCGTGATCTGACGAGAGAAGCGTGTCAAAAAGCCGTTGTTTCCTGTTACTCTCAGCGGAAAAGCTACCGACAGCTTCATAGATCAGTTGGTCGAGAGCTTCATTGAATCGAATTAAATCGTAGCTACCCAGTGCCTCTTCGGGTCGTAACTGATGCCAAAGACGAATAACGGTTGCACGCAAAAACCGATACTCGCTCATCACATCGGTAATTTTAAAACCTGAACACATACGCTCCAGACCATGATCTACAGCAGCGCCGGTAGGCGAATCCTGATTGAGACCTTTTGATTTTTCGGCTTGCTCGTGCTTATCCTCCTGCGTATCAAGATCATCAGCAATATCTTCCAGCATCAGTTTGGCGTGATCGCGTAAAGCTTCCTTATCCATGTCTCCCGATTTGGGCTGAATTGAGTCTGCAAATTGCTCCCACTCCTGAAGAACTGCCTCGATATTGTTTCGAATGAAAGTTGAGAATTTCATAGAAGCCTTTGATTTGTTGATTAAGAGACTTTCGTAATGGCAAGAGGTGCTTCATCGAACGTGATCCTGCATTTGGTGTGGGGGCGACATGGAACATCAAAAAAATCCAGATTTTCTGAGCAACTCCACCTGACTTATAATTTTGAAAAGGACGTTTATCGTTTTTTGTCTTGGTTTCGAACGATAATCATCAACGCTCCTTTTGCTATACATCATCGCACTTAGTCCTGTAATCTCGGTGCCTACACAGTGTGATTTTGAAACAATACGAAGAGTGCTTAATCTCCGCCGATGCCGGCATGGTTGCCGAAGCCAGATGGCTGTTTTGCTCGCGCCGATAATCGGCACCCGAGGTGTTGAAATCCTCTCAACATCGAGACCGGCGCTATTACCGGCCTTGCTCCCGATGCTGGCAGCGATCTCTTCATCGTCTCGTGATTCCGACACAGTTTCGACGGCCACTTTGTTTGCACTCAAGGATTTCGGAGTGGATATTGCCGTCGATGACTTCGGCGCCGGCTATTCCTGCCTGAGGGATCCGCCGCTTCCCACTGCTCGATCGGTTTTCTGCAGGTTCAATCACAGAATACGTTGGCAATGCCCTACTGATCTGGAAAAATTTAAAAAATAATTCAAACTTGCAAAATTTTCGAATGGTTTGACTCGACATTTTTATCTTCATTTGTTAAGAAAAGCTTTCGGTACTCATGCAACACCAGCCGGGATGGATTTGCGGTTCTCCAGTCGGAGCACATACCAAGCACGGCAACGGAGATTCACACACCCCTGCCGAGTTAGACGAGTATCAAGGAAGTACAAGGGGGTTCGGGCGAAATGTTCAACACTTGGTTAAAGTGATTCGCCCTCAAAAGCAGGGCCTGGATGGTGGAACTGGTAGACACCCGAGACTTAAAATCTCGTGAGCCTTGTGCTCGTGCGAGTTCGATTCTCGCTCTAGGCACCAATAAAATCAAGCGCTTCAGCCGATTCTAATATTGACTGAAGCGCTTTTTTCGTTTCCAAATTTAACATTATTCACCACATTTTCTTCCAATTCCGGATTCCTTTCATTCCCCGCATTTACAACAATTTCTTGGTCTATTTTCTCTCTTATCTTCAGGTACATATCTGGAAAGATATCTTACTGATATATTTAGTGTGCAACTTGAATGCTCATCTGTGCAACACTTGAACAGTTTCATACGAAAAAACTGTCCGCCTCCTTTGCCCCTCACGTCTTTCTTCCAGTAAGATTATAATTTCACTCAATTTATAATTTTATTTTTCATCGGTATAGTTCTTGCTCACTTTGCCCCAGTCGCAGGAAATTACTCTTTCCACTCGATGGCAATCAAGATTAACGGGGAACAGGCTTTGATTGACAACGGCATGGCATGTTCCCGTTATACTTCAACCGTAATTTATGAGAGGAGAAAAGAATTATGCCGAAAAAGTACGCGATGCTTATTGACTTGCGAAAATGCGTAGGTTGCACGTCCTGTCAGATAAGCTGCAAAATGGAGAACGCGGCGCCGATGGGTTTCTTCAGATCCAAAGTAGATATTGCCGACATTGGCAAGTATCCAAAACCCAAGCGGTACTTTTTCCCGAAAATCTGCAATCAGTGTGATAACGCACCCTGTATTCCCCCTTGTCCCGTTAATGCAACGTTCAAACGAGATGATGGGGTGGTAATCATTGACCGAAAAATCTGTATCGCCTGTGGTGCCTGTGTAGAAGCGTGTCCCTATGGAGCCCGTTTCCTTCATCCTCATCTTAAAGACCTGGCGGACAAGTGTGATTTCTGCAGCCATCGTTTGGCGGCTGGAATCGAAGAGCCTGCCTGTGTGCGGAATTGTATGGGGCGGGCACGGGTCTTCGGTGACCTGAACGATCCGAAGAGCGCCATCTCCAGACTCATGGCCGCAAATAAGACGGTAACCTGGCATGATGATTACGGAACGAAACCGATGGTCTATTTCATCGCCCCTGATTCTGAAGTTTTCAATGCAGCCGATGGCGTAATTAACATTTAGGAGGAAACCGAATATGCAACTGACACGAAGAAGCGTACTGAAGTATGCCGGCGCATTAGCGGGGATAGCAGCCTTGGAACAGAGCGGCCTGCTTTTTCTTAAGAAATTGAGTCCGGCGGAAGCACAGGCAATGCAGACCGCCATGGATAACTACGAGGTAAAATATAGTGCCGACTGCATGTGTCCCAGTGAATGCGGGCTTGAATTTTGGGTAAAAGACGGCAAAATCCATAAAATATACGGCAACCCGCATGTACCGTTCAATGACGGTATAGTCTGTGCGAAAGGCGCCTCCGGTCAACAGCTGGTATACTCGCCGGATCGACTCAAACACCCGATGATCAGAGTGGGGGAACGGGGCGAAGGCAAGTTCAAAAAAGTTTCGTGGAATGAGGCTATTGATTACATCGGCAAAAAACTGATGGCTATCAAGGAAAAACACGGCCCGGAATCAATTATCATGGACAGTGGCGATGTTACCGATCGTGACCAGTACTGGCGCCTGGGTTATGGGTTGGGGACCCCGAACTGTGTCGAGCACGGTTCAATCTGTGATACTCCACGGCGGCACGGCCCCAAACTCATTGTCGGCGGCAAGCGGTGGGAGCCGGATCTCATGCGGCCGGTCTATGTCCGAGAGCCTGACGGCAGCCTGAAAAAAGATATGTCTTACAAAACCAAGCTGATCATCTACTCCGGCTGGAACCCCTTTGTCGCTACACGGATTATGTATGAAAACCGGGGAACGGTTGGCGCAAAAGTGGAAGCCGGATGTAAGTATTTCGTTATCGATCCGAGTTATTCAAACACTGCAACACTGGCAGATAAATGGGTGGCACCACGTCCGGGTACCGATAACGATATTTTCGCGGCAATGCTGCGGTATATTCTGGAAAATGATAATCAGAAAGATCCCAATAAGAAATATATCGACTGGAGTTTCAAAAACTACTCGATCGGATGGGATGAGTTTGAGGCCGCCTTCAAATCGTGGTGGACGAAGAAAGATCCGATAAACGGACTGAGTTATTTCAGCGTTGAGTGGGCTGCAGAACGGGCCGACATCTCCAGGGAAGATGTTGTCGAGCTTGCCCATGCCTTCGGGATCACCAAGCCGGCAGCACTGATCTGGGGTATGCAATCGCCCGGTCATCACTTCAACGGCTATCCTGCTTCCATTCTTGGCGTTGCCTTGAATGTGATCACCGGCAACTTTGATGTTCCCGGCGGGGTTGTCGATACTGAAATCATGAAATGGGGTAAAGGCGGCAAAGGCAGATCCTACTCTTTTGTCGAAGAAAAAAATTTCACCGACCGGGTCGTTACTCGCATTATCGACGGTAAGAAAGTTGAAGGCAAGCAGTCAGAGTTGCACAAAGACCATTACGGCAGCAAATATCCCTCCGCCTGGGACGATGTCGTCGGCGACTACCCTGAGTTTTTCGAGGGAACGAATGTTGAGATCCGCTATGGTTCCTTCCGCGGCCATAAGTACCCCTTGAAGGCATTCATCCTGCGAACAGGAAACGCCGTAGTCAGCGCCACTGCTACCTGGAAATGGCGTGAGGCTTTGACCTCCAAGGATGCGGCAGGCAACTACAACCTTGACCTGATGGTATTTATCGATACGCTCAACCTGGAAAGCGCCCTCTACGCCGATGTAATTTTGCCGGAAGCAAGCTACGCTGAGCGGGTGAGCTGGTCGGACATCTACCCGCCCATGCCACTCGGTTATCTCCGTGACGCCGTGATCAAGCCGATGCATGAATCCAAAAACCCCACCGAGATCATGAACCTGCTCGCCAAAAAACTATACGATCTTGGTGACAAGGACATAAAACCCGGGGATTTCTGGGAACGTTATAAAGACGAGGACACCTTTGCCACTGACCTGGTATTGGGGACTCCCGGTAAACCTAATATCGGTACGCCGCTGCCCTATCCTCAGTACCCTGAGGGTTATACGATCCGGGGCACTCCGGATTCCCTGGAAAAAGGTGACGCCAAGGTTGATCACGAGAAAAAGGAGGTGGTTGGCGAGCAGGTAACTCCGGCCTGGATGCGAAAAAATAATGGTGTAGCCGTGTGGCCCATGAGTTGGTATCGTAACAGGAAGTCGGGATCCGATGAGCCAAATAAAGTGTGGCCGCCCACCGATTCGAAAATGATTGAATTCACATGGGACTACAAAGACGGCGACAAGCGTAAAGGTCGTTATTCCAAGTACAACCAATTACTGGAAAAAGCTGGTGGCGAAGTTCCTTATGGCTTGAAAAGAATCGGATTCGAAAAGTTTCCGGAGACATTCTATTGGTTCGAAACGATCTGGAATCCCTATACTAATCCTGAATATACAAAATATGCCAAGGATTATCCTTTCCAGCTCATCACCGGCCGCATCCATCACTCGATGACCGGCACCCAGATGGTGCCCTGGCTCGGGGAGATAAAAGCTGAAGGTTTGTGGCACCCCATGAACGAAGAATTTGAAGCCGACGTACCGGAAAGGATGCCGGATACCGACGAACCAATGAAAAGTGTCCCCAGAAAGTTCAAGGCCAACACCTTTTCTGTCGGAACCATCTGGATGAACGATGATGACGCCCAGACACTGGGATTGAAGACAGGAGATCTTGTGGTTGCCGAGAATCCTCTGGGTAAATCAACCAAGGGAAAGATCTACGCATCCGGCGGGATCAGGCCGGGGGTTGTGAAAATCGCCTTCGGAGCAGGTGGTCGATTCAGTCCCGGCCTTGGTGTAGCATATAAAAGCAGGGATTACACCCCTGACTGCAACAACCTCATGGATCCGGAAGCGTTGAGCCCGATTATGGGTCAACCTGCTTACGCCGACATGCTGTTGCGGATCAAAAAGGCATGACGTAGCAATACCTCGTAAAAAAAGCGGAGGGCCCCTCCCTCCGCTTTTTTTTATTCGTGCCCGCCTAATACTATATGGAGCAATCATGATTGAAGAATTGCAAGAAGAGTCTTATTTATATAACCTGCTCTCCCAACTGTTTCTCCCTGAACCTTCCGAGGGCTTGCTTCGTGGATTAGCCGCCATCGCCATTCCCGATGCAGATGACCATAATGCAGACACAGGGTTACGCTTCCTCGTACAATCATCACAGGAGAATGCGCAACGCCTCGACCTTTGGCGAGAAGAACTGGTGGTGGAATACACCCGTCTTTTTATCGGGCCGAAATCTCCTCCCGCAGTTCCCTTTGCGTCTTTTTATCTCTCCGATAACCGTGCGCTGATGACCAATGAAACCATTGAAGTCAGGAAAAAATACATGGAAAGCGGAATGGGCGTGATTAATCTCTATCAGGTCCCTGATGACCACATAGCCATTGAGCTGGAATTTGTGAATTACCTCACAAAACAGGCTTTGGATGCCGCCCGGTCAGGCGACATCGTCGCGGCACAAAGCAGCTTAACTGCCAGAAATGAATTTATTTCCGGTCATCTCCGACTCTGGGTACCGACTTTTGCAGATAAAATTCTGGAAAATACCGGCGAGGAGTTTTTTAAGGGCACGGCATACCTGCTGAAAGGAACGTTAGTCGATATCCCTTGATTGAAATCCGGTCATATGCTTTTACTTCCGTTTAAGCGTTGTTTCAAACGCCTTATACCTGCCGTGATTCTCCTGCTTATGCTGGTACCAGGTTGCAGAGATGAGGAACCGCCGAAGAAGGTACGCTTGCATGGAGCTTTTCCCGCGGTTACCAACCCAGTGTCGGTACCGGCTGCCGACTCCATCAAGTTTAGCTTTGACCACCGCCTCAGCCCCAAGGATGATGTGCGTATTTACCTGCCGTTTCTTAATTATCTCAGCGACCAGACGGGGCTTGCATTTTCCTTGAGATTTACCGAAAATTATGAGGACACTGCAGATAATTTAGGTCGCGGCCTGGTTCAGTTCGCCGCAATGGGACCGGTAAACTATATTAATGCGAAGAGAAAGTACGGCGCAGGTTGTTTGGTAACAGGATTAAATAAAGACTTTAAACCGGAATATCGCGCCGTCATCTTCACGAAAATTGATTCTCCTGTGAACAGTCTTGATGAATTGCGGGGTAAAAATTTTGCCTTTGGCGACCGCTATTCCACCCAGGGCCACATTATCCCGAGGAAAATGCTCGATGACGTCGGCATTACCTTGCAGAGACTGCGCGGCCACGTCTTTACCGGCTCCCATGTCAATACTGCCAGGGCGGTGCTCAACGGCAATTATGAGGCCGGCGCCATACAGGACACCCTGGCAAGGCAACTGGCGAGTGAAGGAAAAATTAAAATACTGGCCACGTCAAAGCCGTATCCAAGCAGTCTGATCTGCTATGTGAAGACAGTCGAGCCGAGCGTTTTGGCTGCAATGAAAACCGCTCTGCTGAAGATGGACCCGGCCGGCATTCATCGCGATCTTCTCGGGGGATGGGATCGCACTGAAATGCCGAATGGTTTTCAAGAATTTCATGAGGACTCTTTAGCGGAATTGGAGGACCTGGTTGATCGCTATCTTTCAAACAATACACAAAAGCGGTAATGAGACTTTGGTTTAAAATATTTCTCTTAAACTTTTTGGTGATTCTTTCCCTGGGAATCATGATGGGGCTTGCAATTCGGGGAGTCGTTATCGACTCGATGCGTGATGAATTTTTAAGGCAGGGAACCTCCATTGCAAAAAATTTCGCCGATCGAATCGCTGTCTCCATTATTGTGGGGGACCGATATGATATTGAAAAAGCAGCTCAAGAAGTGACCCGGACCGAAAAAGACATCGCATATATCTATCTCACCGGTTTCGACGGCCGGCTTCTTTTCCATACTTTTCACGAAGGCCATCCGCCTGATATACTGGATTGGAACCCAGTGCGAATCTCCGATACCCCAACAACTCGTCTGCTTGATACGGAAGAAGGTCTGATCAGAGATATCGGCCTTCAGATCGTTGAAGGCATGCTCGCGGAGCTCCACATCGGTCTGAGCGAAGAACGACTGGCGGGCACCTTGACGACTATCAGAACGCTCATGCTCATTATTATGGCAGTGGTGATAATCCTGGGTTGTGTTCTTTCCCTTGCCCTGAGCAGACGTGTTACCAAGCCGCTGGAAATTTTGGTTGGTTTCACCCAAAGCCTTTCACGGGGCGAATTCGGGCAACAGGTAAAAGTTCATGCCAGGGATGAAGCAGGCGATCTGGCGGAAACATTTAACGAACTTTCTAAAAAACTGGAAATCTACCGGGAAAACACAGAGGAGCACTATCGACAAATGCTCCAGGCAGAAAAACTCACAGCTCTTGGCCGCTTGTCGGCAGGATTGGCCCACGAAATACGCAACCCTCTTACTTCCATAAAATCTTTGTTTCAATCTTTTGAAAAAAAACCTGATGTATCGGATGAAGATATCAAAATTGTGCTGACAGCCGTCGATCAGATGGATGGACTGGTGACCAAATTCCTCGGTTTTGCCCGTAGCGAAAGCTTCCATTTCGGCACTGTATATCCTAACGCGCTACTCAAACAAGTTGTTGATCTTACACAGTTCCAGACTAGAACACATAATATTGAACTGGAATTCAATCTAGAAAAACTCCTTCAGATCCAGGGCGACGGTTCAATGATCCGACAAGCCCTCCTCAACCTGATAATGAATGCCATTGAGGCCATGCCTGAGGGCGGACGCCTCTCTCTCGCCACGAAAACAATGAATGATCAAATAGAAATTTCGATTACAGATACCGGTTTCGGCATACCTGAAGATATACGGGATTTCATCTTTGATCCCTTTTTCACCACGAAAACTGAAGGAACCGGTCTAGGTCTCGGCATCGCATACAATATTGCTCAACTCCACCAGGGAAACATTTCTTTTGTCAGCAATGCTACGGGAACAACCTTCTTCCTGAGGCTGCCGATACAATCATGATTACAATCCTTGTGGTGGATGACCAGGAAACCGTTACCTATTCCCTTAAACGTCTTCTCCAATTGGAAGGATACCAGGTCCTCATTGCCGGCGACGGTCTGAGCGCCATACATCTCGTCAAAAGCACCCCCCTGGATCTGGTCATCATGGACGTCAAAATGCCGGGCATGGATGGACTGGAAGCCCTGGCTGAAATCAAGAGTGCAGAGCCGCAATTGCCGATCATCATGATGACAGCGTACAGTAGCATCGATAAGGCTATCGAGGCGACGAAGCTTGGCGCCTTCGACTACCTTGCCAAACCGTTCGACAACAATGAACTGCTCGCCAGGGTCAAGGAGGGATTAAAGACCCGTGACATGGTGACGAAAGCAATAAGTTTCGAAGAAGCAGGAAACTCTGACGTCGAACAGGTAATCGGTAAGAGTCCGCTGATGCTCGCAGTCTACAAACAGGTTGGCAAAGTTGCCCACACGGATGCCACAGTTCTGATTAAAGGTGAAAGCGGCACCGGAAAAGAATTGATCGCCAGGGCTATTGTTCACCACAGCAACAGGTCCGGAAAGCCCTTCCTGGCAATCAATTCGGCCGCCATACCGGAACAATTGCTGGAGAGCGAGCTCTTCGGTTACGAAAGAGGAGCGTTTACCGGGGCGGATGCAAAAAAGACAGGTAAGTTCGAACAATGCTTCGGGGGCACCATTTTCCTCGACGAGATCGGCGATATGCCTGTCGGTTTGCAGGCCAAACTCCTGCGAATTCTTCAGGATGGCCGTTTTGAAAGACTTGGCGGTTCAGAAACCATAAAAAACGACGTCCGTATCATCGCTGCATCTAATAAAAATCTTGAAGACATGGTTCACAACGGAGAATTTCGGGAAGATTTATATTATCGTCTTAATGTCGTGAGTATTGAACTCCCCCCCTTACGGGAACGCCTTGAGGATATCGATGATCTAGCCGGATATTTTATTAGCAGGTTCAATAAGAAATTTTCCAGGAATATAAAAGGGATTACCAGTGAAGCTTTAATCCACCTGAAAAACCATAGCTGGCCCGGAAATGTTCGAGAACTTGCAAATATTATCCAGAAAGCAGTGGTTTTCTGTAATAGCGACTATCTCTCACCTCAATGTTGCGGCAACCTTGAGAAGTTCAATGTTGATGTAAGCTCGACTATGGAACTGGCGGTGCAACACTTGGTAGACCTGATGTTTGATAACGATTACCAGGGACGCTTTCAGGAAGTTAACAGCCTGTTAGAACGAGCTATGATCAGAAAGGCTCTTGATGTAACCGGTGGTAATCAAGTTAAGAGTGCACGAATGCTGGGAGTATCGAGAAATACTCTCCGTAAAAAGCTTTTTCAGGATAGAAATGAATAGCGCTTAACCGTAACCGAGTTTTTGAATGGGTTAAATACTTCCAAGCTGCCCATTTGTCTCAAGTGTTTAAAAAAGACTTGCCTTCCCTGACGGTAAGATCAGAACATGCGCCATGTTTATGATGTTTGGATTTATGAGATATAGCTGGGCTTTATTTTTTTTCACGAGGTTTTTTGCGATATGGAAAAGTATCAAGGCGTAAAATTCAAGTACCGGCAGACCGGGGAATCCTTTCATTATGACCGGCGCCTGACTGCCCTGAATCGCTGGGCCTATCTTTTTTCTCAGCTTGGCCTCACCCCCGTACATGCCGATGGTGCCTACGGCAACCAGTCCTATCGTACCGGCTCCACGTCTTTTCTCATTACCAGGTCCGGAATGACCCCGACAGAGCAACTGATACCGGAAAACTATTCCCATGTGGTACGCTTTGATGAGTCTGAAAATACCTTCATCACCGAAGGCAAAGCTGTTCCCTCATCCGAAAGCCTGCTGCATAGCGCTCTGTACAGCGCCTTGCCGAATATAAACGCTATTCTGCACGGCCATTCACAGCTGATCAATACCTATGCTGCCGCTCTCAAAATTCCCGTAACTCGGACGTTTTTCGCCTATGGGACACCCGAACTCGCTGAATCGGCCGTTGCACTGATGGATGGAACTTTCCGTTTTTTCATCCTGAAAGATCATGGCTTTGTTGCCCTGGGGGAAGATATCGACAGTGCCGGAAAATTGACGCTTGACTACTTTGCCGGACTTATTAGGATATTGCGGATTTGATACACAGACATACCTGGTTGCCTCGCCAAGCAACCTCTCTCTATCTTCTCAATTCAAACGTTTATACAACAGGAGTGTACGATGAAAAAAATTCTGCTGTCCGTGGCCGTTGTCTTTCTTTTCAGTACCACCAGTGTTGCCGAACAGCTTCAGGATGAAGCGGTTGAAAGCCTGGCGACCGCGCAAATTTTTGTCAAAGAAGGCAATTACAGCAAAGCTGTCGATGAGATCAATTATGCCCTGGCCAAAGTCAACGAACTGACGGCCGCAGGACTTATCAAGTATATTCCCGAGCCACCCGCCGGCTTTACACTCGTCAGCAAACAGGCGCAAGGTGTAGGAGCCGCAGCATCAATTGCCGGCAATGCCGGTGCAACGGCTGAATACACCAACGACAATGGCGCAACCGTCAATCTGAACATTGCCATCGGCGGCATGACCGGAAAAATGGCCGGTATGGCTGCTCTCGGTTCTGTTTTTGCGGGGATCAACCAGGATGGCGGTTCGGGGCAGACCAGACAGGTCCGCCTCCAGGGATATACCGGAACTGAAATGTTTGACAGCTCCGCACAGACCGGAACTCTCACTTTTCAGGTGGGCGACAAAACATCGGTTACTCTCGAGGGCAGCAGCATCGAATCGGCTGAAATACTCATGCAACTCGCAAAAACAATCGATCTGGCCGGTCTTGAAAAGAACTTCTAGCATATCATGATGTGTTGCTACATTTTTTGAAACGCACGGTACCTCGGAATTTTCATCTTTTCGGGGTACCGACTCTGCCTCTCCCTCACTCCTCCCTAATACTCCCATCTTATTACACAGCTGATTGCGCTGTCATTCTCTCGCCGCCGGAGCGAAATCATCCACATGCCTGATAGGCATTTAATTAAATACTATTATTTTTCATAATTCACACTGCTGCAGCGCGAGCGAGTTTCATTCCATCTATATGTAATTACTATACATTAATCCATACTGGTATGTATACCGAGAGAATATAGGTATTGTCACCCATTTACACATCTTTGGTTTTTGCATATATTGATCGCATTAATCTTTTCTGGGGGGGAAAGAAAATATGGATGATAAATTAATAAGAGATTGTATTCAACATTCGAACAACAAACCGGATAAGAGTAGTAGCCAACAAGAATCTGTCCCGACAAGCCTCTGCGAGTGGCCGGTCACCGACGAGAGACTTTGTTTTGTAATTACCAAAAGCAAAAGCTCTTCCTGGGCAGAAGATCTTTACGACTGCGGGTACATTACCGAACGTAATCGAGTTTATAACTGAGGATGTAGACAGTTGATCTTTAATTTCGCGTCGCCGCTGTCAAGGGCGGCACGCACTTTGATGGCCAGACTATTTATGGTGACCGGCTTCTGAATGCAATGAGAAATTCCCAGGGTAAGCATCTGATTTTCCGTTAAGTCATTGACGTTACCGGTACAAACTATTATTGGTATCTGGATACCCCGCTCTCGGAGTTTTTCAGCCAGATCCAGCCCTGTGAGTTTGGGCATGGTCATGTCGGTTACGATCAGATCGATCTCAGAATAATGCAGGAAAAGATATTGCAATGCCTTGGGACTATCGACAAAACCTGTAACCTGATAACCAAGGCCAAACAGAATTTCCCTGCCGATTTCCGCCAGGGCAGGATCGTCGTCGACATAGAGGATGCGTTCCGAACCGGTTGGAGAGGAAACCTGGGTACCTAAGGGTACAATTTCGTCGCCCTTCAATTGCGGCAGATAAATATCGAACTGTGTTCCTTTACCTACCGAAGATTTTACTGTTATCAGTCCCTTCATGCTGTTGACGATACCATGGACCATGGAGAGCCCCAGGCCGGTACCTTCACCTTGCTGCTTGGTAGTGAAAAAAGGATCAAAGATCCGGTCGCGCAGTTTATCCGGAATTCCTTCGCCGGTATCGGTTACCTGCATCCGGACATACTCGCCAGGACCTAACTGGCTGTAAATGTGAGTGAATTCAGCACTCAAGCTTACATCTTCCAGACAAATCGTAAGGGTGCCTCCCTTTGCCATGGCGTGGCAGGCGTTGGTGCACAGATTCATTATTATCTGATGGAGTTGCCCCTGGTCAGCCATGACCGTCGCTTGCGAAGCAATGCGCGTTTCTATCGCAATGGTAGTGGGGATAGTCGCTCGCATCAGGCGAATAGCCTCCACAACCGTCTGCTGGAGAAGGACTGGCCGCAACTCCATTTCCGATTGACGGCTGAACGCCAGGATCTGTTTGATGAGATCGCGAGCACGTTCCCCTGCAGTCAATATATTGCCGAGATATGTGTTCACTCTTTGGGGCACCGAGCCGGGCAACTCCCTCACGACGATTTCCGTATATCCCATGATCCCGGCCAGAATGTTGTTGAAATCGTGAGCAATACCGCCGGCCAGCGTGCCAATCGCTTCCATTTTCTGACTTTGTCGCATTTCCTTTTCGAGAAGAACCCGCCTGGTATCGTCAAGGATATATCCGCGGCAAGACACCAGTTCACCTTTTTCATTAAACACACCTATTGCATTGCCGATACAGTAAATCGGATTGCCGTTTCGGTGGCGAAGCTGCCATTCATACCGTTCCAGCCGCTTCTGTTTACGCACCTGATCTAAAACAACCCGACGATCCGCCGGGCTCGAATAGTGATCTTTGAAATTGGCATTTTTTGCTTCGTCAACCGTTTCATAGCCAAGCATCTGGGCAAAGGCAGGATTGCAGTCAAGGATTCGACCGTCGACGGCGCTGATGTAATTGCTTGTCAGGTCCTCTTCAAAGAATTGACGATATTTCGCTTCACTGCTCCTCAGTTCCCTCTGGGTCTCTTTCAGGCCGCTTATGTCGATAAAACTATCGATCAGAAATTCCCGCCCTTGTCTTTCCACCTTGGTAGCACTTGTCAAAACAGGCAGTTCGCTGCCATCGGACCGCAACACTATTCGTTCGCATAAATCAATCTCCTGATGAAGATCAAGCACCGGGCATTCCCCCATCTTCTCCGGACAGACGTTCTGATGGCAGATTAAATCGACAATATCCTCCTTATGCCAGTTGAGCATTGATGCTCCAGCCTTGTTCATATCGACAATCCGGCGTTGTTCAACATCGACAACCATTACTCCGCAGTTGATCGAATCGAGCAGTTTTTTCAAATATTGCTCATTTTCCGCCTGAATCAGCTGATGCTGCTCCAGAGTGTCGAGCATGTGGTTGATCCGGACGGCCAACATTCCTATCTCATCTCCTCCCGGAACTGCCAGCCTCATCCCCTGCTTGCCCTTTTCGGCTATCATACCGACTTCATTGGTAACCTGTATCAATTTTCGAAGTATGAAGCGATCGAGCAAGCCAAGCAGCACGATAATGAAAATGCAGCCTAAAACGATTATCGCAATGGCATGCTGTTTCCACACGATGAGACCCTGCCGGAAAATATCCCGATTCTTGATGACTTCGACATGAATTGCCGGTTTGCCCATAACGTCATTGACAATCGAATATCCGGCAAGAGTCTCTGCGCTTGTTTTTAGGATCACAATACTGGAGGGGGATTGTGATTCATGAACATCCGTGCAAGGATAAATCTGTACAGCCAACCGTATATCGTCACTTATTTTTTTGATCACAGTGTCATCGAGGAAACGCCCCATAATGAGCGTCCCCCGAACTGGACCTTCAAATTTACTGGTAACAATGGGAGCCGCGGAGACGAGAAATGGTTTCGCCGACGCGGTCATGAGGATACCGGAACGGTCGGCATGGAAGTCTTTGGCGAAGTGGAGCATCAATTGAGGAGCCGCGGCGACTGCGTTTACAACTTCCGCGTCTTTGTCAATCGCTTCCGATCGGTCTACATCGAAAAATTTGCTGTATACCAACACCCCGCTGGAATCGTAAAAAAGCATGAAATTGAGATCCAGGTTGATGAAAGTCTCATCAAGCAAATTGGCCTCAATGAACGAGCTGTTTACTTCATGTACAAATTGATACGTTTCATCCCAGGGAGCCCAATCCTTGACTAGGGTTTTTATCTTTCGGTTGGTCTTCTCCAGCTCATTCAGAACCTGCTGAACGAGCAAGGTGGCGTCTTTTGTTTCGAATTCTTCAAACTGTCGTGAAACTAATCTATAGGAGGTGAATATCAGTGTACCGATAAGCGCTACGACAACCACCAGAACCACGCCGGCAGTCTTGGCAAGAATGGTGAAATCTTTGATTTTCATACATCGGCATCCTGGTTAAATAGGGTTACAGATCCGGGTCAGGCAGTCTTTTGATGCGTACCGGTGAGCGATTACCATGAAGTCATGCTCATCTCTATCATATCAGTAACTCTTAAACCTTTTCCAGAAAAAGACTCGCTGTATGAGGTTAATTCACATTGTGTGCAATCAGTGCAGTCAGAAAGTCGAAAGAATCTACCTCCTGCCGCTGGTTCAGGTTCAGCTTAGCAATTGAAAAACTCATTGTGAAAGGGTAGCCTGTTGCGCAAAGTTTTACATTATCACCTCAAAACCCCCAAGGAAATATTATGGAAACACGTCACCTGCCTGCTGGTCTCTGCATCCCAGCCTTGGGTCTTGGCTGCTGGGGCATGTCGGATGCCTACGGTCCAGCGGATGAAAAGGAATCCATCGCCACTATCGAAGCGGCACTGGCTGCCGGTATCCGACATTTTGATACCGCCGACGTATATGGCGACGGCCACAACGAAACCCTGTTGGGCATGGCTCTGGCGGGTCGTCGGCAGGAAGCTTTTATTGCGACCAAGTTTGGTTTCGTCGGGGATGAGCATGGGCAGGTGTGTGTCGATGGTCGCCCGGAACGAGTGAAAACCGCCTGCGAGGCCAGCTTGAAACGGCTTGGCACGGAGGTGATCGATCTTTACTACTTGCATCGACGCGATGAACGTGTGACCATCGAGGACACGGTAGGTGCCATGGCAGATCTCGTCCGTGCAGGGAAGGTCCGGTATCTCGGGCTTTCCGAAGTCTCAGCAGAAACCCTTCGACGGGCCGCGGCCGTCCATCCCATCACCGCTCTCCAGTCGGAATACAGCCTTTTCACCAGAGACCCGGAAAGTACGGTGTTGCCGGTCTGCCGCGAACTCGGCACAGCCCTGGTGGCCTTTTCCCCTCTCGGCCGTGGTTTGCTGACCGGCAAGGTGAAGTCCCGTGCCGAACTTGCCGAAGGGGACTATCGCCGGGAAATGCCCCGATTTGCCGAAGAAAATCTGGCAAAAAACCGTGCCCTGGTTGAGGCCTTGGAAATCATGGCGAAGGCAAAAAACGGTACCGCAGCCCAAGTCGCGCTTGCCTGGCTCCTGGCCCAGGGGGGGGACATCCTGCCTATTCCCGGCATGAAACGGCGAAGCCATCTCCAGGATAACCTCGGCGCGCTGAAGATTCAGCTCACGACCGATGATCTCGCCCAGCTTTCCACCCTCAGCGAGGCTGTTCAGGGGCAAAGACATAATCCCCGTAATCTCAAATTTATTGAGGGTTACTGAAATGCGGCGACATCTTGATGATATTCACCTGGCGAAACCACACCTGACATTTTATAGTATCATTGAGGCCGGATTGTAATTTATATCGAGGAGCAGTTGAGGACGACGATTGACGGAATCGTCTTGTATTAGCTTCTGCAGTTCACGAAACCAAGGGGGCTGATGGACATTATCGATCTAGTCGGACCGAATAAGGCGCTTAGTCTTTTCGGGGTGAAGCTCGTCGGATTCACGGCAGAGAATGGGAAAAAATTACTGCTGATGCTGGTATTTTTTCTGCTTCTGTGGTGTGCTGCCCGTATTATAAAAAAAATTACCCATCTTTTCATCAAAGGCCGTAAAGATGCCGGGACCGTATTCTGGTCCAATCAGGCGATCAATATTTTTGTCTCCTTGATGTTTATCGTCGGGTTCCTGTCTGTGTGGTTCGATGACCCTGTGAGGCTGACCACCGCTTTCGGATTGATATCTGCGGGACTGGCGTTTGCGCTTCAGCGGGTGATTACCGCCATAGCAGGATACGTTATCATCCTGCGAGGCAAGCTTTTCAATGTAGGAGACAGAATCTCCATGGGAGGCGTGCGCGGCGATGTGATCCAGTTGAGATTCACAAGTACAACTGTAATGGAAATGGGGCAGCCTCCAGCTGTACAGATGGCCGACCCCGCCATGTGGAATTAAGCACGACAGTACACTGGTCGCATAGTTACGATAACCAATGACAAAGTCTTCGACACACCCGTGTACAACTATACTCGGGAATTCCCTTATCTGTGGGAAGAGATACTGGTCATGATCAAATACACTGCCAACCGCCAGCTTGCCGAACAGATTCTCATTGAAGTTGCAAATCGTCATACCCAACCGATCAGCCAATTGAGCGAATCGGATCTTGCAGAACTGCAAAGAAGGTACATGATAAAAACAGCCGGGGCGCTCCCCAAAGTTTATTGTAGGATTACCGACAACTGGCTCGAACTTTCTCTCCGGTTCATTACCAAAGACCACGAGATCCGTGAAATTAAAGATCGCATGAGCCGCGACATTCTTGATGAATTTGACAAGACCGGTCTTGAAATCGCTTCCGCCACTCTTGATATCGTCGGGCTGCCTCACAGCGACCGGAGGCTGAATGACCACGCCCTTTTATGACGCGTCCCCTTTTATGACGCGTCCCTCTATGATGAAAAGAGAATAAGATCTTGCAAGAGGCTGTTGATAAGCATTCCGTGTTTTGACCGAAAAAGGAGGATCAGAAATGGAACTCATCTTCTTCAATGGCTGGTTTTCGTTGTTCCGGACTACGGTAATCGGAATCATGGCCTACGTGAGCCTCATCTTTATTCTGAGAGTTTCCGGCAACAGGACTCTGTCAAAGATGAACGCTTTTGACATGGTGGTCACTGTCTCTATGGGATCCACATTGGCTACCATCCTGCTGAACAAGGATGTGGCCCTGACTCAAGGGGCGTTGGCTTTTGCCCTGCTGACAGGGATGCAGTTTGCAGTTACCTGGTCCAGCGTGCGGGTATCCTGGATCCGTAAGATTGTCACGGGAGAGCCCATGATGCTCCTCTACCAGGGAGCCTTTCTGCCGACCGCCTTACTGCGGGCCAGGGTTACCGAGGACGAGGTTTATGCCGCAATTCGTTCGACAGGACTAGAGGCGCTCGACGAGGTAAGGGCGGTTGTTTTGGAAACGGACGGCTCTTTTAGTGTGGTTCGAAAAAGTGGCGGTTCCGGAACCTCGAGCCTCAAGAGAGTAAGGATACCGAATAAAGATGCCATTCCCGATTTATAATTTGTTGTTCTTTAGAATGTGACCAGATGATGGATTTTTTCCGACACAACCTGTATACCTTACCGGGATTGCGGACTTTTAGTGTCCATGGATAATCGGATGTTCAATTTGCTTATTGACAAATGGGGTGATAACATAATGAATATTGGTTGTTGATGTCCGAATGATGCTTCAAAAACTTACACCATTTCTCCTTATGGCTCAGGCTTTACAAGAACTCGACCTGCTTGCCCGTCTTTGCTCCTCAGCTCGTCTTTCGATCAAGGTCCCAAACAAAATCAGCCTGCTTGTTGGTTAGGCCTCTTCAATGGTAAAGAGAAGTATGGATGAATTATCAAGACTGAAGGAAACAGAAGATAAACTGCTTAAAAGTGAGCATCGATATCGTATTATGTTCGAAAACAATCCCTTGGGAGTTTTCCGAATGGACCATGAGGGCACCATCCAGGATTGCAACGATAAATTTGGAGAACTGATGGGTTCAAACAGGGAGGAACTCATTGGATTAAACGCAAAAGCAACCAGTAACCCAGAATTGCGACAAGTAATAAGAAAAGCATTGGCAGGCGAAGTTGGAATCTTTGAGGGGGAATATACCTCGATCACCGGCAACAAGACGTCTTTCTTGCGTTTTGTTTATAATCCCGTGCATTCTGCCGGCAGTTCACCAAGCGATATCATCGCTACAGTGGAAGATGTCAGTGCGAGAAGACGTGCCGAACAAGAAACCAGAGCTTCAAGTGAAAGGCTGAAAGCGATTTTCAGCTCAATTAAAGATCCGATCCTGGTCCATCCCTATTCCAACAATGGTCATGGGACATTCAGCGAAATGAACGACATAGCCTGCACACGCTATGGGTACACGCGCGAGGAGTTCCTGCAGCTCTCTGTCAAGGATATTATCAAACAAGACCCGGCCCAGAAATTGCTGGCGGCTGAGCGTCTCAAAAAAATAATGACCAGAGGCCACATGGTCTTTGAAACTGTGCATGTTACTAAAAGTGGGGAAGAATTTCCTGTCGAGGTGAGCGTATGCACTATGGATCAGCTGGGAGAAAAAGCCGTTCTCGCAGTAGTTCGCGATATTACCGAACGTCAGGCTGCCCAGCAGGAAAAAACAAGACTGGAGAGCCGGTTGCAACAAGCCCAAAAAATGGAATCCGTCGGCAGACTGGCAGGCGGGGTTGCCCACGATTTCAACAACATGCTGAGTGTCATTCTCGGATATTGCGATCTGGCATTTGCTCATGTGTCGCCTGGCCAACTCCTGTATAGAAACTTTATTGAGATAAGAAAAGCGGCAAAGCATTCAGCGGACCTCACACATCAGCTTCTGGCCTTCGCGCGCCAACAGGCAATCACGCCCAAGGTACTTGACCTGAACGTAGCTATAAGCGCCATGCTGGAAATGCTGCGTCGACTCATCGGTGAAGAAATCGACCTGGAGTGGCATACCGCTGACAAGGTATGGCCGATTAAGATGGATCCAGCGCAAATCAATCAGATTCTCGCCAATCTGTGCATAAACGCGGGTGATGCTATTACCGGAAACGGCAGAATAGGAATCAGAACCGAAAATATTGTGTTGGATGATACCGATTGTGCAAAGATAGTGGACTCTCGTCCTGGTGAATACGTCGTTCTCAGCATCAGTGATAACGGTCACGGAATAAAAAAGGAGCTGTTGGACCATATTTTCGAACCTTTTTTCACTACTAAAGGCCAGGGAGAAGGGACCGGTTTGGGTTTGGCCACCGTCTATGGCATCATCAAGCAGAACAATGGCTTTATCAGTGTAACGAGTCGACCTGGCCATGGGACAACGTTCAGAAATTATTTGCCGCGATTCACAGGACAAGACGAAGTACAGACAGAAGCAAGCTCGGCCTCCGGAACCAGGCGGTCCGGAGGAAAGGAAACGATTCTGCTGGTTGAAGATGAAAAGGCCATACTCAAGATGATTACTATAATGCTGAGCCAGCAAGGATACACAATACTTTCGGCTACGACCCCGGAAGAGGCTATCGGTATAGCCCGCCAAAGTAATCGGACCATACACCTGTTAATGACCGATGTCATTATGCCCCAGATGAACGGCCGAAAATTGGCAAGACGCTTACAGGAGATTTTTCCCGACCTTCGTTGCCTTTACATGTCCGGCTATTCGGCAGATGTGATAGCCAAGCAGGGAATTATGGATGACGAAATTCTTTTCATTCAGAAACCTTTCAGTCAAGATCAATTGATGGAGACCATTGGTGCTATTTTTGACCGTGGATAAAAACCCTGAAAGGCTCCTGAAATCCGCTCAGACAATCCAAAAAAACTTCCCGACAGACACCCTATGTTGAATGAAACTCATATACTGAACTACCTTGCGAGCCTTTCGATAAGGCAGCCTGAAGTTTCAGTCACGTTCATTAAAGACCTTCAAAATGCCCATGTAGGCAATCTTCCCTTTAGTAACCTGGGCGTGTTGCTGCACGAGAGTCTTTCTCTTGAGTCGCAAGCTCTATTTAAGAGAGTTGTCGAAAACAAAAGAGGCGGGTACTGCTTCGAACATAATAAAATCTTATTTGAGGTACTCAATTCTCTCGGATATCGCTGTGATAGAGTTTTAGGAAGAGTACTTCACAATCGCAACATCGATGTACCCCGAACCCATAGAATTACCAGAGTAGCCCTTGCAGACTGCAATTACCTTGTTGATGTGGGATTTGGGCCATTGTGCCCACGCGAACCTCTACTTCTCGAGTTGGACAAACCTCAAGACCAGGGTGACGCAGTATATCGTATAATTCAATCCGACCCTGGACACTACCTTCTTCAAATAAAGGGAATCGATGGATGGTTCTCTCTTTATAGTTTTGATGACGGCCTTTATACAGAAGCCGATTGTGTGTGTGGACATCATTACTCATCAACCCACCCCGATGCGACATTTGTTAATAATCTTATTGTCTCACGAAAATATTATGATGACGTTCGCTTATTGAAAAATGGTGAATTTCACCGTATCAGGGGAGGGGAAACGGCAATCACGAGGATAGCGTCAAAGGATAATCTGAGTGAGATTCTTATGCACGAGTTTGGCATTAACCTGACTTCAGCCCAACTCTCAACGTTATATGAAGGTTACTGCAAATGAAGTTGGTCCGGTAATAAAAAAGGACTTACAGCCAAAAGCTATAAGTCCTTGAATTTTTCTGGAGCCAGCAAGCGGAATCGAACCGCTGGCCTGCGCTTTACGAGAGCGTTATTTAGTTTTTACCTGTTCTTACCGGATTGTTGTTTAATGTCATATATTCATTTACTTACAGAGCATATCTTTTACCTTGACTTACCGGGAAATACCCCTATATTGTCCCAATGTGTGGGGAATAGTGTGGGGAATAGATTTTCAGCTTAGGTGGAAACATGGCAACTAAAGAACGATTTAAAACAAATTATCCAGGAGTTTTTTTCATCGAAGGAAAAGCAGTGGGCAGGACCGGCACCGAGAAAATTTATTATATCCGCTACAGACATGACGGCAAGCTCACCGAAGAGAAAGCCGGTAGGCAGTATGCCGATGATATGACCCCTGCACGTGCTGCCGGACTCCGCGCGCAACGTGTTGAGGGCAAGCAGTTGAGCAACCAAGGGAAGCGAGATGAAGCGGTACAGCTTGCCAATAAGCATAACATCGCCTGGTTGTATTCAGAGTATCGCAAGATGCTCGCGAATCCGGAAAAAGCAGATGATGGCAGATTTCGTTTGTATCTGCAGAATTGTTTTGGCGAGAAAGAACCGCATGAGCTGATTCAGTTGGATATAGACCGAGTTGTCAGGAGACTTCTAAAAAGACTTGCCCCGCATACTGTATCCACAGCTATTACCCTCCTGAAACGAACTATCAATTATGGTGTTCGCCGCGATCTCTGCAAGCCATTGTCATTCAGTATTGATCTTCCCAAAGTTGTAAAGAAGATTGATAATAAACGGAATCGATATCTCAGCGTAGAAGAAGCAGGTACTCTGCTAGAAACACTCCGACGACATTCAGAACAGACTTACCGCATGGCTCTTGTTTCCCTCAATACTGGTATGAGATTTGGAGAAATCGCTTCTCTGAGGTGGCAGCACATCGACATCAAGACCAGGACGATAAAGGTGATGGACCCGAAGAACTCAGAAAACAGAATGGTGTTTATGACAGATGCTATTTTTGAAATGTTCGAAGGATTGGAAAAAGAAAAACCTGATAAGCTGGTTTTTCCTTCTCGAGTTGGAGGTATACAGTCTGATGCGTCCCATTCATTCCACAGGTCAGTGGATGAGCTTGGATTGAATGACGGTATCGATGACAGGCGTCTGAAAGTTGTTTTCCATACTCTTCGACATACGGCTGCATCTTGGCTTGTGAATCAGGGGATAACATTACCTGTAATTGCAAAAATCCTTGGTCACAAAACACTACAAATGACCGAGCGTTACAGCCATGTTAATGACGAATCGGTCAAGAAGGCTATGGCAACCTTTGACCAGCAGCAGACGAAAAAAGACAACGAAGAAACAAAATATAAACAGTATTCTTGATGGGTGAAGACAAAGCGGCAGCCGGACTACCCGCCGACTTCCGGCCCCTTCATGGTTTGCGGCACGTTTACGCAACAATGTTGGCAAGCTCCGGTAAAGTGGACATGTTTACCCTGCAAAAACTTTTGACCCACAAAAGCCCCCAGATGACGCAACGCTATATACATTGCCGGGATGAGGCTTTACGCCGGGCTTCTGATACTGTTGACGATATTCTGTCGGATGCGATGAAGGCCGAAGGGGGGGAATTCGAGCAATAAAATAAATTTCCTTCCCGGGCGAGGGTAGCTCCTGAAGAACTACGAACCCTTGCAGCCTGCCCGGCAATTATTTTCAGGGTTCTATTAATGGTGAATAATGAAGTGGAAAAAGATTCGTACCGACAAACACAGGGTAGAACGTGGCTGAGGAATGGTCGTTTCAGCCGAAAGGGAATTCCCTGTTCGAAAATTGCTAGGCTGGTGATATACCGGGTTGAAGATGTTGTCGGCTACATAGAGAACCGAAGAGTTGTTCTTGACATGAGTGAGGCTTACATGGCATCCGAAAAAGCAAAGTCCCGAAACGGTTTACAGACAGTCCGGGGCTCATAACCCGAAGGTCACAGGTTCAAATCCTGTCCCCGCTACCACAGGAATTTCAAGGGGTTAAGATTTAATCTTAACCCCTTTTTTTATGCCTAAATTTTCTTTCCCCCATGCTCTCCCCCACACTCAACACCAAAGCAGCCCCCTGAAAAATGCAGCCAATCAATATTTAGTGATAATTATTTTGCCCGGTTGATCTTGGAAGGACGGTCTCATCTATAAATTATTTCCAAAAATGAAGTTCTTTTGTGTCAGGCAAACTAATAAAATTAGAACAGGTCAAAGCCGATAGATGATATGAAACTTTGTGAGACTGAAAGTAACTGCTGTTCAAGTGCCATTTAAACTCGTTCATTTTTTTGTGTCTTTCAGGCTCAGGTAAAGTGATAGTGGGCCGACAACTTCTCTATGAATCAGTAAAGTTATGATGAAGCCAACGAACAGTAATCGGAAACGACCCTGTCTAATCTGCGATAAATGGTTCAAGCCGGACCCACGTATTGGGGAGCGGCAATGGCATGCCGAGAAATGCCGGGACTGGAACCGGAAGAATATTCCGTATTTTCAGGAGATCTTTCTAGAAAGGTGCCTGGCGTCAGTTGTGACTTCAGATGGTGAAGCCACGACCAAATCATCAAATGAAGTCACATTGGCATCACTACCCGTACCTGTTGTTCAAGAGGTGTTAAGCATTCAACAGTCGGGTAATCAACACCACTCGTCGACTGTCCCAGCTCTTGTGACGACCCAGTAACCCGGCGATTTCCCACCTGACTCAGACCATCGTCATGGCACAGCGAATGAACCACCAACGCTTCTTCCATCGAACTGATATTGCGACCCACTCGGTTTAACTGCAGGATCGCCGCCTAATCCTGTGCGCGTACTACAATAATTATATGTTTATATTTGTTTTTTTAGATGGAACAAATCAATTTGTTCCAATTTTGGTCCAATTTACGGTCATTGTAATGATGTGGTGAAGTCCTTCGTCACTCAATCTAATACTGGTTCATCCGACTTAAGCGTACTTTTCGCTATCGCTATCGTTATCGAATTTTTTAATTCGGGGTGTAGCATTGTGAATGCGTGACAACGCTTCGCCTGAATAGCTATGATTTTCGCATTTTCTGATTCGATTTCGATCCCGATAGCGATATCGACAAGATTGCTGGTCCACTACAAAAAATCTTAATGGGTGCGACGTACGCTTAATCCGGATGAACCCTAATACTTACGGTGTACTCATCTTTCATCTCCCACTTCAGATGTAAACATTGAATCCTTAACATACAGGCTGTTTACAGCGTATTACATGTATTATAGTTTACCCCGCAGGTCGTGAACACAAATTCAATATTACACATAGTCACAAAATCACAATTGCTTACATCGTGAATTTGAGAGATTTTCAGAGGCGGTATTTTTATGCCGCAGGTCGTGAAATGGCGGTAGTTTTACCCCGCAGGTCAAAAAGGGGTCTCTTCAGAAAACGAAAAAAATCGTACGCTATGATCGGCGGCACGCTCAACATCAAGCACGTCCGTGCCCATGGGATGAAATTCTGCGGCTGGTCACCTCAATCAAGCAAGGCACGGTGACAGCCTCGCTGATGCTCAGAAAGCTTGCCAGTTTACCCGCGCCAGAACGGCCTGGCGGTCGCGCAGCGAGAGCTGGGCCGCATCGAGCGCACACTATTCATCTTGGACTGGCTGCAAAGCGTCGAGCTGCGCCGCCCTTGCATGCCGGGCTGAACAAGGGTGAGGCGCGCAACGCGCTGGCCCGTGCCGTGTTTTTCAACCGCCTGGGTGAAATCCACGACCGCAGTTTCGAGCAGCAGCGCTACCGCCCCAGCGGCCTCAATCTGGTGACGGCCGCTATACGTAACGTATTGATTCGACATTTTCCGTTGCCGAGCGAGCCGCCCGTGAAGAACGTAATCCCAAAACCGCGAAGCCATTGCTATTCCTGCCAGAAAGGTCGCAAAATTCAAAGCCGGTAAAAAATTTGCCGATGCCGTGAAGTAAAAGAGGAACTGCCGGACCACCTGCTTGTGCAGTGATTCGGCAGTTCAATCGGCGAGATACAGTTATCAGTGCTGATGTCCTTTCTGGCTATCGCCCGTTGTTTTTCGGGCCGATGCCGATGCCCCATCTGTTACGACCGACACAGCGCCCTTCATGCCATCCTCGTAATGGCCGGGGATGAGGCAGGCAAAGTCTATCTTCCCCTTACTGGTGAAACGCCAGACGACTTCGCCGACCTGCCCGGGGGCCACCCTGATCATATTCGGATCCTCATGCGCCATTTCGGTATGTTGCTTCATCTGTTCAGAGTGTTCCATTAATTCTTTTTCTGTTCCCAGAACAAACTCATGTTCCATCTCACCCACATTTTTCACCACAAATTTTATGGTTTCGCCTTGCTTGACCGTGAGCTTGTCCGGAATGAATCGCATTGCGTCGTTCATCTCGATTTCCACTGTGCGGTCGACCTCTGAGACCACCCCCGGTTTACCGGCCCCATCATTACCATGCCCGTGCACTCCGGGATGGTTTCCTGCGGCCAGTGCCACACCGGTAAGCGCAGTTAAATAAAAATAGAATAAAAAAAGGATCATTTTTGCTTTCATAATACTTCTCCTGATTTTTTTTGCCAGGTAGTGGTGGAACCTGTGTTTCGAATGACCGCGGGGCAGGCTTCATTTGAATACATCAGAAGTCGCCTCGCTCGGCATCGCTTGACTCTCCTGAGGTGCCCCCATATCGTGAAACGCTGCCGCTCCGGTTGCTTTCAACTGCTCCGTGGACAGTTTATGAGCATCCGCTGCCGGGATATCGACAATTACCCGACGGTGGGCGTATTGAATGCCTTTGGCGCACAGCGCCTCGGTAATCCTCTTGAAAGCTTCACGCCTGATAACGAAATGAGCCCCCGGCTGGGCGGTAAATTTCACCCTGATGGTCATAACGGAATTAGCAATTTCCCTTACTCCCTGCGATTTAACCGGTTTGATAAAATCCTTGCCCAGATTCTCGTCCGCAAGCATGGACTGGCCAACCTTTTTAATCACTTTGCGAATTTCGTCTATATCGGCATCATACGGAAAATCGAGATTGAATTTTACAACGATACCTCCCCTCATGAAATTGGTAATCGCTCCCAAATCGCTGTGCGGAACTATCTGCAGCATGCCCCGATGGTGCCGCAACATCACATTGCGTAAGGTGATATTCTCAACAATGCCGGAAACTGTACCGGCCTCAAGATATTCCCCCACCCTGAAAGCATCGTCGAGCAGGTAGAAAAAACCGGAGAAGACGTCGGCCACCAGCTTTTGTGCTCCGAATCCGATCGCCAGGCCGATGACGCCGGCACCGGCCAGCAAGGGACCGATGTCTACCCCCATTGAAGACAATATTGTCATGGAAACCATAACCACCAGTATCGAACCGATAAACTTTCGCACCATCGGCAAAAGAGTGTAGGACCTGCCCTGGATTGCGCTCCCCCATTCGTCATCGCCGGCGGGAATGTCTTCTTTTACTTCCGGAGTCGATTCTGCAATTTTTCTCTCAATCCATGTGTTGATAAATTGCCAGAGCAGCAACGACAGGGCCAGAATGATCGATGCATCAAAAAATACCGATGTGAACCTGGAGACAAGAGGCGCTTGCATGCCCCACAGGCTTGCGACCCAGACCGTTAAGACAAAGACCAGGCAGATACGGGCAACGATGTTGCACCTGGTATACCACACCCTTCCCTGCTGCCTTTGCAAGGAGTTCATTTCCAAAGGATTCTTAACGTCCTGAGCATCTTCATGTATTTTAAGAGTAGCCATGAGAAATCTCACTACCCACTGGATGAACCGATCGGCGATCATCCAGATAGGCAATACAAAAAAACTGATGACAAAGGCAGCCCGTGAATTGTTCTGCTGAGGTGAATCTATGGTATTGATCAGCAAAATCCAGAGCAGGAAGAGGTATAAAAGTGTCGGCACATGCCATAGGGAAGCAAATTTTATTCTTCCCCAGGTTGGTGTTCCGGGTGTTGCCTGCAGAATACCGGCCTGAATTCTCCTCTTGAAAAAAAGGACCAGCATAGCAGACACAACGAGTAAGATTGTCGCAAAGAAAATTGCGAGCAGACTTATTGTGTTCCTTTCAGCGCCGAGCCGAAAGACTACGACCGTAAACATCAGAACCGATACAATATACACACCCGTTCCAACAAGAAAACGGTGAAAAATGACTGCATTTTGGGAAGATACCGAGAGAATGCGAAACCGGTCGTCGGCGGGCGAGAATATAAGGTGGGAGAGAATGGATACGACGCGAATGAGGGTAATTGTCAACAGAATCGAGAGAAAGAGAAGTTGGAGGTAGGGGGACTTCGTCCAGATAAAGGTGAAATAGGAAAAATACGCCGCTCCAAAAAAAACGAACAGGCCTATGACATCGGGCACTGCTGCTACCAGTGCCCCAATGAGTTTATCGACGTTGCTCATGCCGAGGAAATTTCCCCCCTCGACTTTCACATCCATATCGCTAAAATAATTCCGTTTCAGGAAGGTTTTCAATCCCTTTTCTGCAACTATTCCTATTGCAACAAAGAAAAGCACCCAAAGAATATTCCCAAGCGCCCCTTGGGTTGTATGATGCGGTCAGAGTGCAACAAGGACCTTGTTCAAGTCCGGAAACACATGCTGAATGCCCCCGAATAATTTTTTAATCCTGTCATCCGATCCGGCGGAGGAAGCAGCGAGTTGTCTGAGCATTATCCCGAGAAATGCACCCGGTCCGGGAACATCTTCGATAAGACTTTCGGACGCCGCATCTTCCCAGGTATTCAACTCCTCGGAAAGAGCTGTGGCACGTGTCTCATCCGCCTGGATTTGCGGATTCTGCCGATGTATTTCCGAGGAGAACGAGAATCCTGAAGGAAGAATAACCATTGCAAGAATGGCTGTTGCTATAAAGATTGGCAGGAAGTCCCTCGCCCAATTGAACATATTTTTATGCCTCATAGAAATAATCCTTAAACCGATTCCGGATCGAAGCCGCACCATGCCACGGATTCCATTGTTCGGAACAGTCAATTCAGATGATTCATGAAGAAATCAGTTTCCTTAAAATGTCTCAGCCGGGCAAGCATTTTATCCAGCCCGGAAAGTTTGAAGGATCTGATTTTTTCCGTGTACTGCCGGCGGTCGTTTAAAAGAGAAAAAATATTCTCTCTTAGCTGCTGGGGGGTCGCTTCCTGCAATGGGATGAAATCCAGGAGCCCTTCGTCTTTCAGCCTTCTTGCCCGTATTATTTGTTCTTGCCGGGGAGTCTCCCGTGGGATAATCAGGGATGGGGTCTGCTGGGTGAGGATCTCGCAGATGGTGTTATAACCACCCATGGAAACTACCAGATCGGCGGCCGAGATCAGCGCCTCGAATTTGGGATGAAAGGGAATGATCTTTATGCCGAATCTTTTCGCCCTGCATTCCAGTTGCTCTCTTTCCGCTTTCGGCATGAACGGTCCGGTAATGATAATGGTTTTGAATGGCAGGGAGGTCGGGTAGTACTCATGCATCGCCAAATAGCGATCGATCACCTCGTAACCGTCACCTCCGCCGCCGGTGGTTACCAGGATGAAATTGTCTTCTTCCAGGACCCGGTACCGCTTTCTGATATTGATCTTCGTCTCCAGCTTGTGTTTTTTCCTGGGGATATATCCGGTGAATTGAATCCTCTCTTGGATCTGTTCGGGAATTTTATACATCTCAATCGGATCATAGATGTTTTGATTGCCGTAGATCCAGATTTCATCATAGAGCCGATCAAGATAGGAATAGACGTTTTTTTCCCGCCAATCGTTCCGGATAACTTGAGAATCATCCAGAATATCGCGCAACCCGAGAACAGTTACGGTGGATGGACTCGATTCCTTGAGCCATTCAAGAGTCGGCAGGACTTCCCGTTTTAAGCCAAGCGGTTCTTTATCGACAATAAAAAGATGTGGCTGGAAGGTTCGGGCAGTCGCAAGAATTATATTGGTTCTGATCGCCAGCGCTTTTTCCTGCTCAATGCGGATAGAGAGCGATTGGTAATCGTCGTTGGTCCGTTTAATCATGCCCGGGATTCTGACGAAATCGACTTGTTCGGGAAATTGAAATCGTCCGGCAATCGGCGAACCGGTAAGAATGAGGACATTGGTGTTGGCATCCCGCAAATGGTTGGCTATCGCCATGGTTCTACGGATATGTCCAAGGCCATATGTATCATGTGAATACATGAGAATGTTGTAGACCTGAGATTCATTGCGAGTGTACATGGTTATTTACCGGCTGACGATGAGGATTTAATTTTCTATTGGTTGACGATGATTTTGACCACATTGACCAGAGCATTACTCTGTTTTAACCTTCTTCAAAGCCCGGCTTTTCCAGATGAGAAAGATCGCCGGGTAGATGATCAGTTCAAGGATGGTCGAAGTGACGACCCCGCCGACCATCGGCGCGGCGATCCTTTTCATCACGTCGGAGCCGGTGCCATGGCTGAACATAATGGGGATAAGACCGGCAAGAATGACGCTGACTGTCATGATTTTTGGTCTGATCCTTTGCACCGCACCATGCATGATCGCATCTTTCAGGTCTTGTACGGAATTCAGGCGTCCTTCTTTCTTCCATTTAGCATAGGCCAGATCGAGGTAAAGGAGCATGATGACGCCGGTTTCCGCATCGAGACCGGCAAGGGCGATTATGCCGACCCAGACGGCAATGCTCATATTGTAGTTGAGCAGGTAAAGGAGCCAGAAGGCGCCGACAAGTGAAAACGGCACCGCGAGCAGAACGATAAAGGTCTTGGTGACGGATTGGGTATTCAGGTAGATGAGCACGAAAATGATGAACAGGGTGAGCGGGATGACGATCTTCAGCCGTTCCGCGGTTTGGGCCATGTATTCGTATTCACCGCTCCACTCGAGTCGGTATCCCTCGGGGATCTTGAAATCGGCAACCCGCTGTTTCGCCTCTTCGACATAGCCGCCGACATCGCGACCGGAAAAATCGATGTAAACGTAGGAGGCAAGCAAGCCCTCCTCACTCTTGATCGCAGTCGGTCCTTTCACCACTTTAATGTCGGCGAGTTCACCCAATTGGACATTCTGCACCCGAGTCGGGGACTGAAAACTGACCGGACTGGTAAATCCGCCCTGCGCACCATTCCCCAACATACCGCCACCGGCACCGGCGGGTGAGCCGGCCCCCATCGAGACAGGGACAAGCACCCGGGACAGTTGATCGATATTGCTGCGAAAATCTCTGGCATAGCGGATATTGACCGGATAACGCTCCCGTCCCTCGACCGTAACCGTGAGGTTCATGCCGCCGATGGCCGATTGAATGACTTCGTTGACTCCTTCGACAGACATGCCGTAACGGGCAATTGCTTCACGCTTGACGGTTATGTCGATGAAGTAACCGGTGGTTAAACGCTCGGCATAGGCACTCCGGGTGCCGGGCACATCCCGCAGCAGTTCCTCGAGTTCAAGGCCAATCCGCTCGATTTCTTCGAGCTTGGGACCCAGCACCTTGATGCCTACCGGCGTTCGGATGCCGGTTGCCAGCATATCGATCCGAGCCTTGATCGGCATGGTAAACGAGTTGGCGACTCCGGGGATGGTCAGAATCTCATTCATCTCGTTCTTTAGGGCTTCAACAGTCATCCCGGGCCGCCATTCCGATTCCGGCTTGAGGGTGATAACCGTTTCGAACATCTCGAGCGGCGCCGGATCGGTTGCGGTGTCCGCTCGACCGGCCTTGCCGAAGACCTGCGCCACCTCGGGGATCTGCATGAGCAGCTTGTCCTGAAGCTTCAGGAGCTTGGTGACCTCGGAAATGGATGCGGCAGGTACGGTTACCGGCATGTAAAAGAGCGAGCCTTCGTACAGCGGCGGCATGAACTCGGAACCCAGCTTTTTAAAGGGGATTACTGTCACGACCATGATGGTCAGAGCCAGGAATATAACCAGCCACTTGAAGCGCAAGGCAAAGTGGGCGAAAGGCTGATAGATCCAGCGGAGCAGCATGCTGATCGGGTGACGTTCTTCGGGATACACCTTGAAGAGGTAGCCGATCACCGGAATTCTGCCAAGCACCGGTACCTTTTCGTGGATGAGCATGGTCATCAGCACCGGTGTTATGGTGATTGCCAGAAAGGATGCAAACAGCATGGCAAAGGTCTTGGTATACGCCAGGGGTTTAAAGAGCCTGCCGGCCTGGGCCTGGAGGGTGAAGACGGGCAGGAAGGCGACGGTAATGACCAGCAGCGAGAGAAAAAGAGACGGTCCGACTTCTTTTGCCGCCTCGATGATGACATCGATGCGGTCACCCGGCCTGCCGGCTTTGACCCACTCCTCGAGTTTTTTATGGGCGTTTTCGATCATGATGATCGAGGCGTCGACCATGGCGCCAATGGCGATGGCGATGCCGGAAAGACTCATGATATTGGAAGTGACGCCGAGGTAATACATGGCGATGAACGACATGAGAATCGCCAGCGGCAAAGTTAAAATAACGGCGAGCGCACTCGGCAGATGAAAGAGAAAGATGACACAGACGACGCTCACGGCAATCGACAGCCGGACGATCTCTTCCTTCAGGGTATCGATAGAGCGATGGATCAGATCGGTCCGATCATAGGTGGCGACGATTTTAACGCCCGGCGGCAGGCTTGGGGCGATGTCGCGAGCGATTTTTTCCTTTACCCGCTCCAGCACGGACAGCACATTCTCGCCAAAGCGTACAATTACGATACCGGCCGCGACCTCACCTTTGCCGTCGAGCTCGGCCAGTCCTCTGCGGATGTCGGGGCCCAGACGGACCTCGCCGATATCGCGAACCAGAATCGGCGTGCCGGCACCGTTGGTACCGACGGCGACGAGTTCGATGTCCTTTATCTCCTTAATATACCCTCGCCCGCGGATCATATATTCAATACCGCTGAATTCGAGCACCCTGCCTTCGACGTCCTTGTTGCTTTTGCGGATGGCGTCCATCACCGTCGAAATCGGGATGTTATAGGCTAAAAGCCGGTTGGGGTCGATTGTCACCTGGTATTGTTTGACAAAACCGCCGAGGGAGGCGACCTGAGACACGCCGGGCACACTTTCGAGGGCCAGTTTGATGTTATAATCCTGGAGTGAGCGCAGTTGGGCAAGATTCTGCCGGCCGCTTTCATCGACCACGGCATAGGAGAATCCCCAGCCGACGCTCGTTGCATCGGGGCCAAGCACGGGATTGACATCGGCCGGCAGCTTGCTCCGTACCCCCTGCAGATATTCGAGAATCCGGCTGCGCGCCCAGTAGATATCGGTGCCTTCCTCGAAAATTACATACACGAAAGAACTGCCCTGGTAGGAAAAGCCGCGGACGACCTGGACCTTGGGCGCGGCAAGGAGAGTCGAGGTGATCGGGTAAGTGATCTGGTCCTCGACGAGATCGGGAGCCCGGCCCATCCACTCCGTATAGATGATGACCTGGGTTTCGCTGAGATCGGGAATGGCATCGAGCGGCGTACGATTGAGGGCCCACCACCCCCAGCCGGTGAAAAAAGCTACCATCAGAAAAATGAGAAACCTATTGCGGGCACTGAATCCAATGAACCGTGATATCATTACTGCACCAGTCCCTTGAGCCGTGCTTCCGAATCGATAAGGAAGTTACCCTCTGACGCCACCTTTTCGCCGGCTTCCAGGCCAGCCGTCACCTCGATAAAGCCTTCTGCTTTCATGCCGGTGGTCACCTCGCGCGGCTCGAACAATCCCTCGCCGTTATCGACATACACAAGACGGCGGTTGCCGGTATTGATCACTGCCTCCTCGGGGATGGCAAGCTTCTCGCCAAGGTCGATAAAGATCTCGACATCGCTGTACATCTGCGGCTTCAATTCGCCGCCCGGATTGGGGATGGTGAACCGTGCCTTGGCCGTTCGGGTTTCGCCGGCAAGGGTCGGATAGAGGTAATCGATGGTCGATTCAAAGGTTTTGCCGGCAAAGTAACTGAGGTTGATTGTCGCCTTCTGACCGGTTTGAACAAACGGCAGATCATATTCATAGATATCGGCAACGACCCAGACGGTTGAGAGATCGATGAGATCAAGGAGTTTCTCACCGGCCATGACCCGCATGCCCTGAAGTGCGGTTTTCTGGAGAACATAGCCGCTGGCAGGGCTGGAGATTGTCAGGGTGCGAATCGGCTTGCCGGTCTGTTCGATCTTTTTTATCTGGGCCGGAGAGATATCCCAGAGCCTGAGCCGTTGCCGGGCTGCTTCAAGCATTGACTCGGCATCACGGTCAAGCATTTCTGCAAAATTGGAACCCTTGCCGTAATGGAGACTGCGAGGTTCAGCAGCATTCTTGTTTTTTTGGGTCCATTGCAGAACATTGAGGAATTCCTGCTGGGTGGCATAGAGCTCGGGGCTGTAGATTTCGGCAACGGGAGCGCCGCTTTCGACATAATCGCCGGTGGCGTTGACATAGAGTTTTTCGATCCAGCCTTCGATTTTAGTATTGACCGTTGTCAGCCGGCGCTCGTCATACTCGATGCGACCAATGGTGCGGATCAGCCGGTGTAGAGGCTGAATCGCTGCGGTTGCCGTTTTCACGCCGATAAGCTGCTGCTTGTCGACCGGGATCTCAATGGTGGTCGTATCCTCGAACTCGGCCCAAGGGTCGTCGGCTTCCGGCGCAGACGTCGGCGCGGTAGGTTCGGGCGGCGGTGCCCCGCCATGTCCGGCGTGACCGCCCTGCGATTGCGCCCATGCCGAAGGGGGGCTGCAGTCAAGGCTCACGGCCAGGAACAAGGTAAAAAAAACCATGAGAATTTTTTGGGTTATCATTGGCTATCCTCCTGGCTCAAAGGACGCGCCGCAGCTCTTGCCTCACTCCCGATTGCTGCCTCGATCCTGGCGATTGCCTTTCCCCTGTCCGTGAACTTCTCCCAATACGCGAGTTCAAGATCGATGAGGGTCTTGAGACGATTGATCACCGTTAAGGCCTCGGATTTACCGTTTATATATCCACTTAAGGCGAGCTCGAAATCCTGGTAGGTCTTGGGAATCAAACCGCCCCTGTAAAGGTCCATGAGCTTTCCCGAACTCTCTGCCATTGCGTAGTTATCCTTTAAAGTCGCGGCGATCATGAGTTTTACCGCGGCGAGATCCTGTCGCGCCTCGGTGCGCTGCGCCTTGGCTTCGAAAACGGCCTCGCGCTGTTTGGTCTTGTAGTAGATTGGAATGTTGATACTGGTGGTGATACTCCACATGTCTTCGAAATCGGATCCTCTTTTGTCAACGCCCGCGGTGACGGTAAAGTCCGGGTAGTATTCTTTCTCGGCCATTGCGACTTTTGCCTCGGCGGCGGCAATCATTCTTTCTCTTGCGGCTATGATCGGCGAATTGACGGCGGCAAGGCTTAAGGCCTCGTCGGATGTGTAGCCGATCTCTTTGAACACCGGCTCCACCGGTACTCCTAGTGGTTCGCTGCCCGATCTGCCGATGGCGTTATGCAGCATCGCCTCGAGACTGGCGATCTTCTGCCGCTGCATGGTCTCCTGTTCGAGCAGCATATATTTTTCGGTCTGCGCCATCACCACTTCCTGCAGCGAGCCCATGCCGGAGGCGTATCGAGCGGATGCGGCATCCTCGAGCCGGGCAAACAGTTCAGCCCTGTCGCTGATGATATCGAGGTTTTTATAGGTGAAGAAAAGATCGTAAAAAAGCTCGGTGATCACCCGAATGGCAGACAGGCGGGCTGTGGTGGTTGCGGCATTGAGGCTCTCGGCTTCCTGCTTGGCCATTTCTCCTTTCAGAGCCCTCTTGCCCGGATAGGGCAGCATCTGCGAGGCCGAGAACATGAACTGCGAATCGGCCATTTCCGAATAGGTGATATCGTCAAAGCCTTCGTTCTGATAACCGAACATGAACATCGGATCGGCAAGACTCTCCGCCTGCGGGATGCGGTGACGGGCGGCGACGGTACGCGACTGGAACATCAGGACTTCCGGGCTGTTTTTCAGCGCCTCATCGATGAGATCGTCGAGGCGCAACGTCGCCTGGGCCGCGGCTTGGCCGGGAATCATCAGGAAACCGATGATTCCCGCCACAATCAGTCGAAGAGTTATGCCAAGATAATTTGGAGAAGCCGACATAGCGGTTACTGAACATCGACATTAAATTTGGCTGTAACGATCTTTTTGTTCCGCAGGATCTTGGTGTTTATAAACCAGGGCCCGGCCATGGAGAAAGAGAGTGGCGTCTTGTATATGCCTTCGCTCAATACTGCGTCTGCTTTATAATTCATCGCCGGCATACCGGGCATGGCCGGCATACCGAACTCCAGCCGAACTGAAGCATCGGTCACAGGTTGACCGCTGCCGTCTTTGATGGCAATAGTGGCATTGTTCTTGCCGACGACCGGCGGGTTCTTGTCGATGGTCAGCATAACCTCAAAAGCACCGGCCTTACTGGTTGCCTGGTATTCTGCGGCAATGGCGACACCGGTAAACAAAAAAACTGTGGTAATAAATGCTGTAAAGAGCATTCTGGGATTCATACATTCTCCATGGATTTGAATTGAATTGAATTGAATGATGGAACTTATGACAAAACAGTATATGTTCCGGCCTTTAAACGCAAATTTCTATGATTTAATTTTTTTTATTCTTATTAATTTATGTCCGGTGTACCTGTTCGCTGTTTTGTCCTTGATATCCACACAGGGGGGCGACCAGTAATATTAGGCAATCTTTATCTCTTTCCTGCCCATTCATACCAATGCTTTCCCATAAATAAACACGTAACCAACACCCCACAACGTGGTATAATAACCTAATATAACTTCAAATCAAATACACATGTAATAATTGTGCCCATATGAACTGAAAATAATTCGGACAATGCTTAAAAAGCACGCGTGCGCGTGCCCTCCTGTCTCATTATTGTACAAACCGTCTGCCCCGGGCAGAACATCTCAACCGATTTTGATCAAGGCAAGAGTGATGTCGTCATTTTGCGGATTCGCACCCCGGAATACAGCTATTTCCTGAACAATGGCCTGAAGAATTTTTTCCGGCTGAAGAGTGCAGTTATCGGCGAGTATCCTTTTCATGCGTTCCCTGCCGAATTGTTCGCCGGCCTGGTTCTCGACCTCCCAGCCACCATCGCTGCCGATGAGAATAAGCTGGACTGCCTTCCCAACCGGCTGCTCATTGTATTCATACTTACAGGTTTCATCGACCCCCAAGGCTATCCCTTTCCCTTTGAGTTCCGAGAAATCCCCGTTCTCCGGACAATAGACGATTGCCGGGTCATGACCGGCACGCACCCAGCTGACAGTATTTCGCCCGCGGTCCACCTCCAGATAAAACAGGGTAACAAAATTTCCAGATTTTATCGTATCCTGGCAGAGGAGGCTGTTTACATCACCCATTATCTCGCCAAGATTACCTGTTTGGACCACGCGGCCGCGGAGAAGTGCCCGGACAGTAGTCATCAGCAAAGCAGCGCCGATTCCATGTCCCACCACATCTCCCACAACAACTCCGATCTTTTGCTCGTTTCCGGGAAACCTTAGAATATCAAAGTAGTCTCCCCCCGTCTCGTCGCAATAAAGGATGAGGCCATGGGCAACGATTCCCTTAATGGAGACAATGTCGTGCGGCAAGAGGTTCTGTTGCACTTCTCTGGCAACATTCATTGCCTCCTTCAGCAACAGCCTTTGTTGAAGTTGATGAATCATTTTATTAAAACTTTTCGTCAGTTCCCCGACTTCGTCGCGAGATGAAACAGAGAGGGGAGGACCGAAATGGCCATGGGCCAGATTGTCAGCCGCAGCGGAAAGATTCCTGATCCTTTCCGTGATATTATTCGTTGTGCCCCGAATTATAAGGAGAATTGCCACAATACTGACAGCAAGAGACAGGATATAAAACAATTTGAACTTGATAATAGGTTGCAGGATTTTTTCACCCGGGGCAATAACTACCATGGTCCAGGGCGCTTCGGTGAGACGATAAAAGCCGCTTATTTCTCCCGGTGGAGAACCTGGCCCGAATACCGTACCGAATTCACTTTTTCTCATTGTTCTCAGGGTATCCCGCTGGAGTGCATCGGTGGATCCGAAAGCCTGCGGAGTAGAATTCCTTTCCGACTCAACAAGTGACGTACTAGCCAAAACATTGCCCACATCGTCGATCAGATACGCCTTATTGCTTTTCCACCAGGGAGCTTTGATTATCTCATTGATGAGGCTATCAAATGAAATCACCACCTCCACCCTTCCCACCGTCTGATCGTTTTTGCTTTTCAGCTCCGACTCCAGCGAAATAATCCGATTGTTTTCTTGACTGCCGTACCTGGGCGAACTGACCGTTAACTGATCCAGTTTATGAAAGTGCAGCCCGCCCATCATTGGCTGGTTTCTCATTCGGTAGGATTCGTTTTCGGTATCCGACCACTCGATATTCACGCCGACAACCCCATCAAGCTCTTCTATCTCCCGAAGAATAAAGGAAAAAATCTCTGGGTTTATATCGGCACCCTCCCTGTTATGCAAAAGAAGCAACAATTCCTTGGGCTTGCGCATACGCATATCCAGGTGATGGGCCGTGCGCTGCAGCTTGGCTATTGCCGTTTCGCCCCATTGGTTGAGTAATACTGTTCGGACAAAGATATATCCGGCAACGGACATGCTCACCAGGAGCAGAAATATTGGCACCAGAATATAAAATAAGGTCCGTTGTTGTAAGCTCCTGGGTTGGATCATCATCTTTCGCATTTCCTGTCGCTATCCGACCTGACTGACGCCCATTGGGGGGGAGCCAGTCAGTCCTTGCCTATTATTGGCCCTTAAGAGTACGGATAATTGTGAGAAATGTCGAGTATTACATCATTCCGCCACCACCACCGGAACCGCTGCCACCACCCGAGCCGCTGCCACCACCCGAGCCACTGCCGCCACCCATACCACCACCACTGCCGCCCATTCCACCTCCTGAGCTACTGCCACTTCCCATGCCACCGGAACTGCCGCTGCCGCCGCTACTGCCACCGCTGCTCGAGGCACCCATTCCGCCGCCCATACCTCCTGCTGTCGCACCGCCATGACCTTCCCCCTCGGCACTTCCCATGCCGTTACTTAAGCCGCCGGCACCGGACATCATCCCGCCACTGCCGCTTCCCTGCACACCAGTCTGCATGCCTGTTCCGTGGCCTTCAGCCCATCCCGATTCGGTATTTCGGGCTGTGGCTGCCATAATTTCCGCTGTTTGAGAGTCCATCATTGAACCTGTGCTCCCGCTATTTATCTGTCCACCCATGTTGCCCTGCTGCATGTTTCCCTGGCCGCTGCCGCCTGTCATTTTACCGGTGCCCATATTCCCTTGTCCACCGGCCGTCATCTGGCCGCTCCCCATGCTCCCCTGGCCGCTGTCGGCCATTTGACCGGTGGCCGAAACATTCATCCCCAGTTCACCCGCGATCTCAGCCCAGCCTGCACCGGCTGCGTGCATATCGCTGATATCCTTCTCCGATACCCCGGTCATATCGGAAAGCATTCCAACATACTTGTCTTCGGCAGTATTAAGCGTCGTTTCAGCAGACATCATCCGGCTTTGATTACCGGACATTTGTACGCTATCCATTTGATTTTCAGCTTCATTGATATCCATAAGAGCCGTCTGCAGAGACGGATTCGCGGTGTTTGCTCCCTGTCCCGCCATATGTGCGGCATGCCCTACCTCGGCTGCATTCGAATATGTTGGTTGAAGTTGTGAATTCTCCTGCGCTCCAGCCAGTGTCTGCATACACATCCCCGACACAGCAAGGGTTAAAATCATACTTTTGAAATACCGTTTCGTTTTCATGTTTTTCTCCTTTTATTTATTGTAGTATTACCGACTGCACACCTGACATACTTCGAGCTTATTTCCAGTCCGTCAGAAAAACCCGAACCGATTCGTTTTTAATGGAGGTTTTTTTGCCTTGGATGACTTTTTCCGGCGTGCCAAGCCAGCTGATCCTGATGCGATCCGGGCCGATAGTCGGAAAAAGCTTATGCAAGGTCTTCTTGACTTCTATTGCCCGTTGTTTCGCGAGCTGTTTATCCTTGTCGACATGGACGACAACCTGCAGTGTTCCATTTTTGAGGTTGGAAACGATGGCTCCGACCAACCGCAATGAAGGATATGCGGATAGACTGACACTGCTCGCCGACTGCTGGAACTTGATCTCGGCAAGAGTTATGGCGCGGTTGCCGAGAAAGTGATTTTCATAGGAAAAATCTCCCAGGGCATTGAGATGGTCCGCCGCCTGGCGTGCATGCCGTCCGGCAGGATACCATTTCAGATATTCCAGCCAGGCCTTCTTTGCCGCCGTATCCTTGCCTTCCAGGTCGAGGATCAGTGCCCTGTTATAAAGAGCCGCCGCATTCGTCGGCACCTCTTTCAGGACCGCATCATATGCCATCTTTGCCTGCTTCAATTCACGATTTCTCAGGCGGAGATGGCCCAGATAGAGATGCGCCTGCGAATGGCGGCCGTTCTGCCGCAAGGCTTTCTCATAGCTTATCCTTTCAGACTTCCTCTCTCCCAGTTCGCCATAGGCGACTCCCAGCCAGAAGTAATAGTCCGCATTCCCCGGATCAAGGGCGACTGTCTTTTGAAAATGAGGTAAAGCCTCGGCCGCTTTATTCTGGGCAAGAAGAAAACGGCCCAGGTAGTATTGAGCAATATCGTTATCAGGATGCTCCTGCACCGCCTTTTCGAAATATCTTTCCGCCTGACGGTATTCCCCGGTTTCCATATAATGACCCCCCTTGACCGTATTACTGAGGTCGGCCATACTGCAACCCGAGATAATGCCTGTCAGAAAGATCAGCGTTATTAGACTCCTGTACATCATGTTAGCCTCCTTGATGGATATAAAAAATGGTATGATTCATTCTAGATTTATCCTTTATTTGCACAAACCGGGCCAGAATGCACTGCCCGGGCCTGTACCACTCAACTCGCTGTTTTTAAAGTAAAAACATTCAAACCGTCAGCTCCTGCAATGGATATTCTTTGATGTAGTGTAAAATAAATGGACAGTCAGCAAGGAATGACAAGGCTATTGCGTCCTGTTAATGGACAAACATCATCCGCTTCAGCAGTGCCGGCCATTACAGCCGGAGCCGGTCCGAATCGCCTCATTATTGACAGATGTGTACCGGTGAACGATTACGAGCGGAACTGAACCGCCCCGGTCCTCCCTGTTTGTCGGAACGACCGGGTTTTCATGGAATTCGTCTCAGTTGGAGGAAAAACCGACTCAGCCTTGGGGAGTAGCACCGGTCTGCCGGGCATCGATTCCCAGGTGGCAAGTCACCTTGAATGTCAGCTGCCTGGCGGTTGCGATGCCGAGGCCTCGCTCAAGTATCTTGCCCCTTACGTCTTCCGGGTGGCCATCTCCGATAGCCGCATTGTTGCCGCCGAAGGGCGGCAGGTAACATTCTCTTTATCGCAAATCCGGGAGCAACCGCACCAGAAAGATCACTCTCGATGCCATTGAGTTTCTCCGGCGCTTTCTCCAGCATGTGCTGCCGACCGGGTTCATGAAAGTCCGACATTACGGCTTCATGAACAGTGCCTGCAAACTGTCCCTTGTTCGGCTCAGGCTCCTGGTTCTTGCGGCTCTTGAAAGAGTTCGTTTTGCTCTCGCCAGGCAATACCCTTTTATCTTCCTGCTGCCCCTTGAACAAGGATTGAATACGACCGCTATCGCGGATCGCTTTAATCCTTATTGGTTATGGTTTTATTTTCAGCAACCGCGCATTGATGGCCACAATCACCGTGCTCGCGGACATCAACACCGCACCCAGCGCAGGAGTGAGCAGCACGCCCCAGGCGTAAAGCGCACCGGCGGCCAGCGGAATGGCGAAGGTGTTGTAGCCCGTGGCCCAGAGAAGGTTCTGGATCATCTTCCGATACGTGGCACGGGAAAGCTGCACGATGGCGACGACATCCAGCGGATTGCTCCGCACCAGAATAACATCGGCGGTTTCCACTGCTACATCGGAACCGGCTCCAATGGCGATACCCACATCCGCCTGCGCCAGCGCCGGGGCATCGTTCACGCCGTCGCCGGTCATGGCCACCAACACGCCCCGGGACTGGACCTCTTTCACTTTGGCGGCTTTGTCCTGGGGAAGGACTTCGGCGAAGTATTCATCCAGCCCGACCTGGTCCGAGACCCATTTGGCCGTCGCTTTGTTGTCGCCGGTGAGCATCAGGCAGCGGATGTTCAGCGCCTTGAGAGCATCGATGGCTTGCTTCGCCTCGGGGCGGACGATGTCGGCCAGGGCAATCGCTCCTTTCAGTTTCCCGTCCACGACGACAAACACGACCGTCTTGCCTTGCGCTTGCAGGGACTCGACGCGCTCATCGGTGAGCGCGATGTTCTGTTCGCGCAAGAAGCCCGGGCTGACCACCTTGACATCTTTACCCTCGACCCTGCCTTCGGCGCCTTTGCCCGGGATGCTTTTAAAGTTTTCAACAGGCAGCTTCTTTTCCGAAGCAGACGCGATAGCCCTGGCGATGGGATGTTCGGAATTCGCGTCCACGGAGGCCGCATACTTGCGCAGCGTTTCTTCGTCGATGTCCTCGCCCACCACCAGAGTTTCGGTCACGCCAAAGCGGCCCTCGGTAAGCGTGCCGGTCTTATCAAAAATGATGGCCTGCAGTTTTCTAGCGCCCTCGAAAGCAACCCGACTACGAATGAGCAGGCCGTTTTTCGCGGCCAAGGCGGTAGAGACGGCCACCACCAACGGCACGGCAAGACCCAGGGCATGCGGGCAGGCGATGACCATCACGGTGACGGTGCGTTCGATGGCGAACGCGAACTCCTTGCTCATGAGAACCTGCCAGATCAAGAAGGTGATGACGCCACCTCCCAAGGCAACAATGGTAAGCCACAGCGCGGCGGTGTTGGCGAGGTCCTGGGTCTTCGATTTGCTTTCCTGGGCCTGTTTGACGAGATCGATGACCTGCGACAGAAACGAATCCTTGCCGGTGCCTTTGACCTCGATGGTCAACGATCCTTCGCCGTTGATGGCGCCACCGATGACCTTTCCGCCTTTCTTTTTGCTTACCGGGGTTGATTCCCCGGTAAGCATCGCCTCATTGACCGAGCTCTCGCCCTCTACAATGACACCGTCAGCGGGAATCTTCTCACCCGGTTTGATTAGGACCTTGTCATCCAATGCCAGCTCGCTCAGCGGTACGTCCTTCACGCTGCCGTCGGGCATGAGTTTGTGAGCGTCGGAGGGCATGAGTTTGGCCAATTCCTCCAGGGCCTTTGATGCGCCCATCACCGATTTCATCTCGATCCAGTGGCCGAGCAACATGATGTCGATGAGTGAGACCAGCTCCCAGAAGAACATCTTGCCGGTCAGGCCGAATACCACGGCGCTACTGTAGAGATACGCCGTGGCAATGGCGACGGAGATGAGCGTCATCATCCCGGGCCGGCGGGATTTGAGCTCTTCGAAAAATCCTTTGAGAAACGGCCAGCCGCCATACCAAAAGACGACGGAAGAAAGGCTGAACAGGACATAGACGTCGCCGGGAAAACGAATGGCGTCTCGTAATCCCACCAGCTTTTGGAGCATCGGCGAGAGGACGAGAATCGGCAGGGTCAAGACCAGTGAGATCCAGAACCGTTTCCGGAAATCCGCCGCCATGTGGGAATGATGGTCCTGATGGTCCTGATGGTCCGGAGGATCGGAGCCGGCGTGCTGCAATTGAGTTTCCGCCTCCAACCAATTCTGATCGGCATGTCCTTGCGGATGACCCTCCTTCTCATAGATGGCGTAGGCCTTCTTGGCCACCTCGTCATGCGCCAACTCAGTTTCGTGGTTATTTTTGGTTTCGTGTTCATGTTCCTTCATAGGGGCCTCCTGTAGGTTTTGCCAAACGATCTTTAAATTTAGAGACTCCTCAGTCAAAATGCGGACCATCCTGTCGCCCTCTTTCCAGAAAAACTTTTGCCCCCAGAAAAATTGCGGTAGCCAGCAGAGGGGCAGCAGTAAATAGATACGGTATGTGGATTGACAAAACGAATATAAACCCTCCGGTTACAGGCCCGGCGAATTGGCCGAGGCTGTTGGCAGCACTTTGAAGGCCCAAAGCGGTTCCGACTTCCGTTTCAGATCTTCTACTCGCCAGCGCAGCAAGGGTTGGGATAAGCAAGGCCATGCCAAATGCCAGCACCCCAACCCAAATCAGGATGAAAGTCATGGTCTCTGTCAGCATTAATAAGATCAACGCAACGCCAACCATGCCTGAACCGATTGCCAGCAAAAGAATTTCTTTCTTGTAGTCGATGAACCATACGACTATGGCGCCCTGACCAACCGCCATGACTAAGCCGCAAACTATGAAGACCATACCCATTTGCGCGGGGCCGAACTTCATGACTTGTTGGGCGTGGAGCGCAAATGTGCCTTCGAACAATGCTAAACTGAAGTAACTCAAAAAAGATAAGTATAACAGTTTCCAAAATGATCCGTTCCTCAATAGCTTGCCCAATTCCGACGTCCGAATCCTTTCAATTTCCATTAGCTCAGTGCGGGGTTCGAATTCAGCGACGCGCACAGGCCTTAAAGACTCGGGCAACATATAAACCGCTGCGATCAATGCCACAAACGCGAGCAGGGCGGCTGTGAAAAAGGGCATGGAAAAACCGTCAACTGAAAAAATGCCAAAATGAAAGGCCGGATGCCAACTTCGCCGGCTTAACCATGCACCGAGCACCGGACCCGCCACAACGCCGAGCCCGGTCGCAGCGCCAAGCCATGCCATGCTTTTGCCGCGGTCCGAATCAGAACTCGCGTCTGCAACATAGGCAGTGGCTGTCGGCAAAATGGCTGAGGAAAAAATCCCGCTAAGAATTCTTGCAACGTAAAGGGTGACAAGATCGGAGCCTAAGCCGAAAAGGACATTAAAAACCGCATTGCCGCCCAGGCCGGCGAAAAACAAGGGCCGGCGGCCGATCTTGTCGGACATGGCGCCCCAAAACGGCGCAAAGAAGAATTGCATCAAAGCGAATACACCGGTCAATGCGCCGACCTGAACGGATATCTCCTTCGAAGTTGCTCCACCGCCCAACGCCATCCGCTCGATGTGGAAAGGCAGTACTGTGAGCGTTAACCCATAGCCGCTCATCACGATGAACATGGATGCAAAGAGAATATAAAGGCCTTTTGTCTGCATTTCCGCTCCTGAAAGCATTTCCTACTTTTGCAGCTTTAGCACCTCCGGATAAGGCTTTGCCCAATACACGAGCTTTGTTCAACCCTTGGGTTTGCCAAACCCAAAGTTATAGATGCTGGCTATGGTAGCGCCCGTTAGCCATCCGAGAATGAATATTTCCACCAGCCCCATGGCCATCTCCCACCACGGCATGTCGGTCCTGATGATGGATGTGACATCGATGCCGTGCATCAGGCTGTTGAAAAAAATGATGCTCGCCTCTTTTCCCACTGACCACATTACAAACGCGCATCCCAGATAAAGGAGGGCGGATGTAAACCCGAAGGCCATTCCAAATCTTCTGATGTTAATGGTTTCCATGATGTCCACCTCCTTTTCTGGATTCCTCGTCTCCATTTCCGTGGTTCTTGTGGCGTCCCATCATTAGTAAGTGGGCGCCAAAACAGAGAATAAGAAAAATAAACAGCAATCCACCGCCCCCGACACCGAACAGGGGGAGAAAAAAGATAAGCAAAAGTGGCAGAACACATCCAATGATCATCCAGATATTGTGATTTTTCATCAGATACCCCACGCTTGAATTGATGAAATATGGCGAAACATACACATGTATTCATTCGAAATATCAAACATTTTATTTATTCCTCCGGTTTTTTTCTCGGCTTTTGCCGGTTACTGCGACGTCGCAGGTTCAATCCAACCAGGGCGAAGACAATCAGCAGAACAACGCCACTGATAATCGTTAATGTCTGGGCATCCATTTATACCTCCTGTTGCTGTACGCTGTTTCGCCTCGGAATAAACATGGGCACATGCCTCTGGTACTCGCGGTACTTTTCCCCGAACTTTTCTACCATCTGCTGCTCTTCCTTGCGTGCAAGTAACGTATAAGCGAGCACGATAATCGGAAACGCCGCTACCGAAACAAGAGTGGGCCAGTGTACTATTCCTTCGCCGAAAACTATGAGAAACAGTCCTGTATATTGTGGGTGGCGCATCCGGGAATACACCTCCTCAGTCACCAACTTCTCTTCCCTCCGGGCTTGATGAATTCTCCGCCATCCATCCGCTACGAGCGTTGCCCCGGCAAAAACGATTGTGTAGCCAATCACCATTGCGATAATGTGGGCTACCGGTGTGCCAAAGATCTGCGCCCAAAGATTCCCCCCCTCTCCCCATTCGAAGTCGAGGCCGAAAAACCTGGCCAAAAAGTAGATGGTCAGAGGAAACCCGTACATCTCCGCATAAAATGCGATAATGAAGGCCTGGAGCACACCGGCCCGCGTCCATTCCTTCCAGCTCTGCGGCGCAAGGTAGCGATACAAGAGCCATGAAACGAATACTATGACAATGGCGGCCAGTCCCCATGTCCCAACATGCATGTGGTCACCTCCCTTTTGGTTGTTGAAAGCCTTTTACCTACGAGATGTATCCAGTAACACTGAAAAAATGACTGCCATGATTTTGCGCCAATCCAAGTTGTCACCGAGAAACCAGGCAGCACCTATTGCAACGGCTGCCGGACTCAAGCTCATGACCTTTGCTCCCATTACCCCGCTTACAATCTTCATGCCAGTAAGCAAAAAGAGGCTTGATGTCTAAAGCGGAAGCTTATCCGAGGTCATCCATCTCGAATTCCTGAACTTGCCCCATCTTGAGATCGAAAACCTGATCCCTGAAGCCGATTTTGATCGGCCCGGCAGCGCACGGCAGAGCTTTAATCCGCAACAGTCTTTTGGTGATGTCAATTTCCAGTGAGTGCCGGCGGTAGCGGATGTGCATGTGCAGCCTGCCCACTTCTTCCGGTAGAAACGGATTGAACCACAGCACATCATTTCGGACCACAAGACCTGTGTAGGCGCGCTCGAGGATGTCCACAGCGCCGGCCATGGCACCCAAGTGAATTCCTTCCGGTGTAGTTCCACCCTGAATGTCCGCAACGTCGCTTTCCAAGGCCTTCAGGAAAAACTTCCACGAACGCGGCCTGTCCGAACGGGTCAGCACCCAGGAATGAACGACCCGGCTCAGCGTGGAGCCGTGGGAGGTGCGGTTGATATAGTAATCGATGTTTTTCGGGATGGTGCCGTGTTCAAAGGGGTAGCCGAGCGCCTCGAAAATCTCCTTCAACTCTTCTGAAGAGAAGAGATAAAAGAGCATCAACACATCGGCCTGTTTCGATACCTTGTAACGGTTCGGTGTATCGCCTTCAGCCTCCAGAATCCGGTCCAGCCGCTGGATGTCACCATATTTTTTCCGGTAGCTTTTCCAGTCGAATTCTTTCAGCCGATCATAGCCTGTAAACTGGCTGATGATGCCCTCACCATGAAAAGGGACCTTCATCTTACGGCTGATCTCCCGCCAAAGTGCCTTTTCATCCTCACCGAGCCCGATTTTTTCACACACCTCCCGGCAGACGGCCTCGTCCAGGATGTCAAACAGCTCCAGCGCGCGGCCCAACACCCAAGCGGTCATGATGTTCGTGTAAGCGTTGTTGTTCAAACCCGGTTTCTCCGCACCCGGGTAAGCGTCGTGGTACTCGTCAGGCCCCATGACGCCCAAGATTTCGTATCGATCGAACTCTACATTATATGTGCTCGCGCTCGCCCAGAAACGCGCGATCTCAAGCAGCATCTCCGCCCCGTAAAAGGAGAGAAACTCCATGTCCCCGGTGACCTGGTAGTACTGCCAGAGGTTATAGGCGATTGCAGTGTTTATGTGGCGTTGCAGATGGGAGTTATCGGGAAGCCAGCGTCCGGATTTAGGGTTTAAGTGCAGCCGCTGGGTTTCCTCCCGACCGCTGCTGCCGCTTTGCCAGGGGTACATGGCACCGCGGTAACCTGCCTCCCTTGCGGCCCGGCGTGCCGCATCGAGCCGGCGATATCGGTACATGAGAAGCGCGCGGGTCACCTCGGGCACCCGATAGTTCAATAGTGGGAAAATATAGAGCTCATCCCAGAAGATATGGCCCCGGTAGGCCTCTCCATGCCATCCCCTGGAAGGCACCCCCACGTCCAGGTCTTTCGTGTGCAAGGACGAGGTCTGGAGCAGGTGGAATATGTAAAGGTGAACGATGCGGGCTGTGCGGTCTCCCTCTTCGGGGTCGTGCGGCTCAAAATTGATCTCAAAACGCCGCCACAGATGTTCCCAGGCCAGCATATGACTCTGGAACAGGTCCCCGAAAGAGCCGGCCTCTGCCAGCGCCTTGCGGCCAGCCAAGCTGCAGTCGGATATCCCGCGGTCTTTGGATGTGAAAAGGGCTGTAACCTTTTCAACGGAAACCCTATCTCCTTCTTTGACCTCCACGGTGAAATGCTGGGCGATATAACCTGGTTCGCGGGCCGTGTTCGGTTTTAAGGTCAAAAGTTGTCCGTTTTTCAATATTCGGGTTCTGGCGCCCTGGGAGACCCAGACTTTGGATTGATTGGTTTGAACCTCAAGGTACATCTCATCTTTGCTTAGCCCCTCGCTTCCCAAAGGCTCCAGATGCTTGCTGTTAAAGGCTTTATAGCGATCCACGCCGCCATTGACCACTCGGCCGTCCAGCGCGGATCGAAATTCGATCCGGCCCGACCAGTTTTCAGCGGTCACCGTCGTTTTCTGGGCTGCGTAGTGAGGATTGCCCATATGCACCAGGCGGCGGTTTTTCATCGTGGTGACGCGGCCTTTCTCGTCTTGAAAACGCGCTGACCGCAACAACAAGCCCTTTTTCATATCCAGTTCCTGGCGATAGGAGAGGATTTCAACCGCTGTCGGGTCGAACCATTCCCCGTCATCCACGCGAAAGGTGAGCGGGAGCCAGTTGGGCAGGTTCACCAGGTCTTCGTTTTCGATCTCCCGGCCGGCTATCTCGGTTTTAAGCCGGTTGTATCCGCCCGCCAGGTAGGTCCCCGGATAATGAATATCATCGGCGTCCGATTCCGCAGCGGCCCCTCGGGTGGCAAAATAACCGTTCCCGAGAGTGCACAAGGCTTCGCGCAAATCTTCGTTTTCCGGATCGAATCCATCATATACAAACGACCAGGTGCTCATTGGCTTTCTCCTTGAAGGGTCTCAGTGAGCGCTTCTAAAAACTGTTGGACTTCTCGGCAGTCATCCAGCGCGTATCGGGCTGTCGTACGCCGTGGCGACTCATCGGCATCATCGTCTTTTACAACGACACCGATGCCGCCGGCTTGAAGCACCCTGAAGGCATCTTCATCGGTGACGTCGTCGCCGATATAAATGGGAAGGATATCCGGCCGATCAAGGTCCAAAGCATCCATCAACCAGCAGAGCGCCTTTCCCTTGTGCCAGTCGATTTCAGGCTGCAGCTCAAAGACTTTTTTTCCCGTTCCTTTGCGAAGCCCGGTGTGTTCGGCCAGCACCTGATCGACCGCCTCCTCCACCACCTGAACCCGGCTTTTTTCCACCCTCCGGTAGTGCACCGCGATGGAAAACTTCTTCCGTTCAATCTGGGCCCCCGGAACCTTGCCCAGCAACGCCTGAAGCGATTCTTCCGCATGATCCAGAGCCGGCAGAAAATCAGCACCCTGCTGGGAGGCAATGCGCCGACCCGCGGGGCCGGAGATGTCAAAGCCGTGGCTGCCCGCATAGAATAGATTATCAATGCCCACGAGCTCTTTGACATCGCTCAGATCCCGACCGCTGATTACCGCCACGATGCACTGATTTGCAAGCGCTGTTACCGTGCTGTGCATTTGAGCGGATAGAATCGCCAATTCGACAATCGGCGTCAAGGTCCCATCATAGTCCAGAGCAACAAAGGGGCGTTTTGCTGTGAGCAGTCTCCGGATATCGTCCATGGACCCAAGTGCTGGGGGGATAACCTCCATATCATGCTCCCATATGGGCAGTTTTCCCTCCACGGTAAGCTCGGAAAGTATGCTTACCACGATATCGGCCCCGTTTGCTCTCAAGGCCTCGGCGTGGCCGATTCGATCCACGCCAACGACGCAGCCGAAATTCCCGCGCCTTCCGGCCTGCACGCCGGAGATCGCATCTTCGAGTACTACGATACGGTCTGGGGGTGAGCCGCCGACGCGCCGGGCGGCTTCCATGAAAGTATCGGGCTCCGGTTTGCCGTTGAGGCCAAGCTGCTCTGAAACGACGCCGTCGACCCGGGCATCGAATAAATCCTCAATGCCGGCAGCCTTCAGCACGGCCCGTCAGTTTTTGCTGGAAGAAACCACCGCCGTCTGAAAGCCCTTTGCTTTCAACCGGCGGAGAAATTCCACGGCGGTCTCATATGCTTCCACGCCATGGGTTTCCAGGTGCTTGTTAAATATCTGATTTTTCCGGTTCCCGAGACCACAGATTGTCTCTGCATTCGGCGGGTCATCCGGGCTGCCGTAGGGCAGATCAATCCCGCGAGATTTCAGAAAGCTCTTGACGCCGTCATAGCGCGGCTTGCCGTCGACATAGGTGTTGTAATCCGAGCCTATGTCAAAAGGCTCCCATGACTCACCTTTGCCGGCTGCCCGGCTTTTGAGGTATTCATCAAAGAGCCTCTTCCAGGAATCGGCGTGCACCTTTGCGGTCTTCGTAACCACCCCGTCCAGGTCGAACAGGACGGCATCGTATTTTTCCCTGGTGATATCTATGATAGGCGGTTTACAGGCCATTTTGCCTCTCCTTTGCAGTGGCCTTACACGGATATCCGATTTGCTGCCATGCTAATCCCATTCGGCAGGCTCCTCAGCGCCTTTGAATCCTTCACACATGCATCTCTTGTGGGCATCATGCACAGCCCTTGCAGCCGAGTTTTCTCTTTCATCCGAAGCCCCTGAAAATGCGACTGTTTTGCCGGCAGCAAGGAAGTCGTTGGTAATCCCCAGAGACTGGTCCGTTTTTTTTATAGATTGCGATCCGTCTTTTTCGATACCTGCCAATGCGCGGATCGCGTCAATATTTTCTGGAATGGTAATCGCCTCGTTGTGTACCTGGTAGGTTAGGTAGATTTCGCCATTGTCAACCGCCATGCTGTCTTCCCAGACGGCGACTTCCCACATGTCGGCCCTGGGCCGGCCCAAATCCCGCATCAACTCAATCACTGAGTTCAGCGCCACCAGATTGTCCCGGGCGCGAATGAAAGCGATGCGCGGCGCAAGCGTCAGTACTTCACGTACTTCGTCCAGGCTCGTTGCCTTTGTCGTCTCGATCATGGTGAAATGGATGTGGCTGAGATTGTGTGAACCGGATCCCGCCATGGTGACGAGATTTAATTCGGGAATGACCGTTTTGGCATCCGGACCCTGATGGCTGGGGACTTTGGCTTCCGGGATCACGGTGTTGATGATACCCTCTTTATGGCTCTCCCAGGGATCAGTCGCCCGACGGAGAATGACCGTCCGGGCCCGCTTCATCAGGCCGCGCTGATGAAAAGCGCCCAGGACCCGCACCAGTGCGGTGGTGTTACAGGAAACCACCCGCGTGCTCTGCCTGTCGATGGCTCCGTCGTAGTTTGCCTGGGCGACGAAAGAATAGCCGGCGACTTCGTGTTTCTCGCCCCCTTCGTAGATTGCCTTCACCCCGGTTTTCTCGTACAAAGTCCGGTTTTTTTCCGCTACCTTCTTGGGCGTACAATCCACAACGACGTCGGCCTGTCCCAGCAGAGATTCAAGCGCTCCCTCGACAGGGATGCCGGCGGCTTTCATTTCGTCAAGCTTGTCGGAAGTGCTAGCAAACACCCGATAGCCCTTTTCCAATGCAACCCTGATCCGATAATCATGGATGATGTCACAGATTCCGGCCAGTTCCATGTCATCTTGCAAAACGACCGCATCAGCTACACGCTTGCCGATCACCCCGTAGCCGTTGATAGCGACTTTGACTTTTTTGTTCGGCATGAAAAACCTCCATTTTAATTTACAAATTGTGTCAGGATTCCGATTTCGCATTTTTCTTCTTTCCGGCAGAAGAACCTATTCGGTCGGCCCTGTGACACATTTGCTGTTCGTATTGATTTGCATTTTTCCATCGATCACTTCGCCAAAATTTCCGCAAGCTGTCCTTCACCCATTGCTTGTCAAATACAAAAACAATAATATAACCAAGGCCAAGCAACACTCTGGAACGCTTCCCGTCTCTTTAGTTTTCCTCGGTTGTTGTGAGGTAAGTCTTTCCCGGTGAACGGTTACAAGAAAGGTGCCTGCCATGAAAAGGCACCTGATCATGAACCGGAAATATACCACTTTCTTGTTGAGGATTGCCAAACCTGCCTCAAAGGATAGATCAACCATCTCGCTTCAATCCCGCCACACCCAGTCGTTGGCAATCACCCCGGCGTTAGCGGAAATCTCCGTTTCCCCCTGACAATGTATCATGGATGTTCCTCAAGAGTGTTCCTGATGATGGAACCGTCCACAGGCGGATTCCCGACAAGCTGGATATGGGTTATTTCATCATCATTTCCTGTTGAACCATCATGCCATTCATCATCTCCATCATCATCGACATCTTTTTTTCCATCATTTCCATCTTGCCCATCATACCGTCCGGTCTCATCATTTTCTCCATCATGCCGCCTGGCCCCATCATCCCTTCCATCATGGCCATTTTCTTTTCCATCATGGCCATCCGGTCGTTTGCCGGCATTTTACTCATTTCCTGAGCACCCATAGGTTTCTTTTTCATGTTCTGTCCACCCATGGGCATTTTGCTCATATCATGACCAGCCATGGGTTTCTTGCCCATATCCTGACCAGCCATCATTCCCATTGTGCCCATCATCTTCATTCCTTCCTGCATCTGCTGCATGTGCATGCGCATGAGACGTTTTTTCTCGGCCGGATCCGTGGCCGCCTGCATTTTCATCCGCGTATCCTGCATCTGCATCATGGCAGCGTCCATTTTCATCGGGTCTGCCTGCATGGCCGGGGCTGGTGTCACCTCGGTTGGTTGGCCTGTTGCTGCATCTGCAGGGCCAGGATGGTGCTCTTCCACAGCGTAGGCGGGAAGAGCAACTGCGAGGATCAATAACAAAACAGTGGGTAGGGTGAATTGTCTCATTATCAGTGCTCCTTTATAAATGGGTAAGAGAGGAAGACGGTTTGAGTGCCGTCTCCATGAAAAAGGTAGAGATCTCTTCAGAGGCGCCCCTTTGATGAGGCGTCTACACTTTGCAGGGCTTCCATTTTATATGATAGGCAGTGATGGAAATACAGTCAAAGATATTGCTAGGTATTGCCACCTCATACCATATGCTCTATTGATGATTATATGATCTTACCAACCGCTATTTGTTCATACAGCCAATGGCCATGAGATGGTAATGGTTTGCCAACCGGTACAGCGATCGCAAAAATTCCTTGCAGCATCCCATGGACAAAAGAGATCTTTCGCCGAATTGAGCAATCTACGGGGCACCATGCAAAGTGCTCCTCAAGCGGAACAAGATGCATTTCGTTCGGAATGGAATAATCGGCTTGATCAAATGACACCGTCCGAGCGACAGAATTACATGGGTTCAAGGAAGGGAATGGAAGAAAAAGGAAATCCGGTTCATAATGGCGGCAGGATGGGCAGTGACAGCGGCTCCGGCGGTGGCGCTATGGGCGGTCATATGTGATAGGAAAAAACATTCTCGCATGGAGAAGTGGTTCCGATAAAGATGCAAAATCAATCGGGAACGGCGTCTTTTGCTACTCGAAAACTGGTGTCTGTATAATATTTATTCGGCTCTTTCGTTGCAACAATTGCATTGCCTACCATACTGGATACCGTCTGGCCCAGGATTGTAAAATCTCCTTCTTTAGATTTTCCCCATTCAGCTATCTGATTTATGCCCCGTATGCCGAAGTTTTCTTGGGGATAATTAATGACGGGAGTAGGCAGTGGTAAGCGTTTTTCCGCCTCGACTTTATTCGAAGTCATAAGAGCAAACCATTCTCGTGCCTTAATAAGTCGATATCCATAATAATGAGCATATGCCTCAGCCCCATAACCAGTCACCATCAACACGGCGCATGAGGTGTGCATCGGTTGCTGGACAAGAAAGCGATTTCCATCAAAGATTATTGGTTTATAGCCTCGGATTTTTTCGCTTAATTTAACAACCAAATGGTCGTCCAACAGAACGTCGCTATCGGTATAGGTTAGTTTATCAATATTGGAGTTCAAAAAAGCAACAAACTGTTCATTGGTAACCGGACTCTCTGAAAGATAGAAAGCATTCAGCGATATTTGTTTCTCTCCAAAAGGGTTTTGACGATTTAGTTCAAGTTTCACCGATGGTACGAGCCGCAACATCGAATTATCAAGACCATGAATTGACTCTTGCTGGCCTTTAGGCAACACACCATACTTGGGCTGGTTACTGGTACTTCGTTGTATCTCTAGATTTTGCTGTGGCTCAGGTACAACAATGGACTTCGAGTCGACGTATAATTTGTATGTCAGTACACCAAGCCCGAGAACCACAATTATCAAAAACACCCTTAGGGCTTGAGCATGCCATCGAGGTTCTATGCTTTCTCGTCGAGGTTCTATGCTTTCTTTTAGTTCCGGGGATACATTGTAAGGACATTCACGGATGTCTCTGAGTCGCTCCCGCAACTCTCGAACGGATCCAATACGTTCTGTTGGATTCTCAGCAGTTGCCGCCATGATGACAGTATTGAGAGATTTGTAATATTCTGAAGTTGCGGTAACGGTCAATTGCACCTGTTTAAACGGCGTGATCTTTTCGGTGATTTTTCCTTCTACGGCTTCAAAAAGAATCCTGCCGACGGCAAAGATATCAGCAGACTCACGAGCCAAACTGAAATTACTGTACTGTTCTGGTGCCATATATGCCAGGGTTCCCAATACTTCAATCATCGACCCTGTAACTGACGGAAAATCAGAGCCCATAGAAAGTCCAAAATCTGCCAATTTAGCGGAATTTTCTTTCATGAAAATATTTTCCGGCTTAATGTCCCTGTGTACGATGCCACTCTTATGGACTTTTTCCAATCCTTCCAGAACAGGGATTATAAATTTTGTGATCCACGACTTGACCTCCTCTTCGGTTTCGAAACCGCTTTCGTCCATGGTGTCACGAAGTGTCCTCTCGGCCATAAGTTCCATTACGAGATAATCGACTGTGCAAGGTTGTCCGTCATACTCAATTGTGTCCTGCTTGAAACCATAGATGCGGATGACATTTGGATGATCAATTTGGGCAACAATTCTGGCTTCTGCTTGGAAACGTTTCAACGCTGACTCATACTCAGAGGTTTCCAGAATGTGGCCGACCACTGATGAGATAACCTTTATCGCCACTTTGAGATCCAGCGATGTATCATATGCCATATAAACAGCGCCCATTCCACCTTTTCCAATCAAGCGAATGATCTGATAGTTCCCTCCCAAAACAGTTCCCGGCGGCAACAGTATGTTCGATGTTATATCATTCATTTTTATTCCTCTCGTTGGCACTGGAGATGAGCGCCGACATCCTTTAAAGAGAAAACATAAGTATTATTTTTCAGGCTGTATGGACAATAATTAACGTGATGTCGTCGCGTCCACCATTTGCAATCGCGCACGACATCAGCCCTTTCGCTGTTTTTTCGGGATCATCTCCGTCACCCATCATTAACTCAATATCTTGAAACGATACTGAATCGTGTAGTCCGTCAGAAGATAACAGAAATCGATCACCAGTAATAATATCCAGGAGTTGGCTTGAGACGCCCCCTAGAGGTTCTTCTGTACCTATTACCCTTGTCAGTACATTTCGATAAGGGGAGGTTTCTCCCATTTTAGCTGTCAATGCCCCTTTTTCCATCATCTCTTGGACAAAAGTGTGATCAGTTGTCAGCAATTTAAGTTTTTCATCTCTCAAGCAATAAATCCGAGTGTCGCCGACATGGGAGATTACGGCTTGCTCGCCAAATATAATCATCACTGAAAGGGTAGTTCCCATATGCAAACAGGCTGGGTTTTTCCGAGTATATTGTTTGATTTGTTCATCAATATCAAAAAAACTCTGCTCTAGAGTTTTTTGAAGCTTCTTTCCCGAAACCTTACCTTGAGCCTCAAAAAAACCAGCCAGAGCACCACAAGCCATCATGCTGGCAACTTCACCGCAAGGATGTCCACCCATCCCATCTGCCACAGCAAAGAGCATACGATTGTCTACTGAGGATACATTTCGCAGATCGCCTATCTCAATTCTACAACAATCTTCATTATTACTTCGCCTTGTACCTATTTTGCTTCGAGTAGCGTATTGAATATGCATAAATTATTGCCTCTTTAAAGAGGAAGGATTCCTTACGAATTTCAATTGACCTGACCTTGTATCACTAACATCGGCCCGATGTTCAGCTGATACCACGAGATTATGGCGGTCTTTCATGACATGATGCTAATTATTTCGGACGTCGCAGCCTCTCCGTTGTAAAGACAACAATCTGGCCAGACACGGGCAATTTTGTCGATAAGTTCAATTCATTTATTTATGGCTACTGCGTGGTTGGACAGAATAGCTGAAGGATATGCCCACAGCACCGGCCGTTACCACCAGATTTTCCCGAAAGTACGGTTGGTTGCCCACGATCTGGAGACACGATATCCTGATAATAAACTATGAACAAATACATTGTAACACTCACCGAAGAAGAACGTGAACTATTGAGTGCACTTGTCTCGAAAGGGGAGCACAAAACACAAAAAATTCTCAACGCATTGATTTTGCTTTGTTGTGATGCTTGTGATTTTCAAACCAATCGTTCAACGAATGAAGAGATTGCCAAGGTTTTGAATATCAGTATGAAGAAAATTGACCGAGTAAAAAAACGGTTTGGTGAAGAGGGCTTCAAACCTTGGCAGCAAAAAGGGTGGTTGAGCCCTCCGGAACACAATGGCAGTTTTGTTGCTAATATGGAAAAAGTGCTCGATGTTTACAAATGACCTCACGATCTTCGCCATCCTGTAGTGTGTATGGACGAGTCGCCAAAACAATTGATTGGAGAAACAAAAGTTCCGATTCCAGCATCAAAAGGGTAACCGGCCAGGCATGATTTCGAGTATGTCCGTCATGGTGTTTGCAATATTTTCCTTTCTTGTGAACCACTATCGGGGAAACGCATGGTGATGATCACTGAAAGAAAAACCAAAAGAGATTGGGCGATTTTCTTGGAAAAGATAGCAGAGAGATATCAAGAAGCAGAGAAGATAACCCTGATGATGGACAATCTGAACACGCATGAACCCGGAGCGCTATATATGAAAGCTTCCGCCTGAAAAAGAAAAAACATTATGGGACCGTTTCGAATTTGTGAATACCCCGAAACACGGCAGTTGGCTTAATATGGCCGGATAGAATTGAACGTCCTCGCGGGTCAATGTTTGAACAGAAGAATTGATGACATCGAAATAGTCAGGAAAGAAGCAAGTGCGTGGCAGGAACACAGAAACAACAAAAATGCCAAAGTGAATTGGTATTTTACAAATGACAATGCTCGGATAAAATTATTGCGTCTTTATCCGACACTTGATGGTTGACGAGACACTAGGCAGCTATCCGCATCAAAACGGCTGGCAGTTGCACTACGGGAGTTGGGACGCATCGAACGTACGCTGTTCATCTTGGATTGGCTGCAAAGCGTCGAGTTGCGTCGCCGCGTCCAAGCCGGACTTAACAAAAGTGAAGCGCGAAATGCGCTGGCTCGCTCGGTGTTCTTCAACCGTCTGGGCGAAATCCGCGATCGCAGTTTCGAGCAGTAGCGCTACCGGGCCAGCGGCCTCAATCTGGTAACGGCGGCTATTGTGCTATGGAACACCGTTTATCTGGAGCGTGCCATCAGCTCACTACGTAGCCATGGACAGACCGTCAATAACGCGCTGTTACAATATCTGTCACCGCTGGGCTGGGAACACATCAATCTAACTGACGATTACCTCTGGCGTAGTAGCGCCAAGATCGGCGAGGGGAGGTTCAGGCCGCTCCGACCGTTGATTGGGTCTTAGCGTACGATTTTTTCCGCTTTCTGAGACGACCCCTGATTGTGAAAGAACCTGTTTCATTTTAACGAACTCTTCCTGGGATATCTCCCCCTTGGCAAATCGCACCTTTAAGATTTGCAAGGAATCGCTACGGTCCTGGGATGATGTAACTGAATTGCGTGAGTGAGAACTGAAAATCCGGATCGCGACATAGATTGTCGTTGCAACAATCAGGAGCCATAACAGCATCGAAAAAACTCCACCCGGAAAAATACCGCCTCCCCATCCGCCTGAAAAAGGTAAAAAGTCGCAACCCCACATAATCGATACTCCCCTCTCTTGATTTATTGAGGAGACGACCGGAGACAATCCAGTCGTCTTACCTCTTCGTTGTTTTCTACCAACATCCGGCCATCATGCCATATCCGTTCATATGACCATAGTATCCGGAGTTTGACGCCGGCAGATTAAAGGAAGCGGCCTGGGCGCTCAACTGATCGTTCAGGATGGTAATTTCCCGGCTCAGGTCGGCGGCGCGCTGAGGATCCAGATTGGTTGCAGCCAACAGCGCGCTGTACTCTCCCCGTTTAGCGGCAAGATCCTGGCGGAGCTGGGCTGTTTTTTCATAAAAGCCCTGGTAGTCGCCGCCATTGGCCATTGCCATCGGACCCATATGGCCTCCCCGGTACCCATCCCAATAGTTGGCAAAGGCCTGTGTGCCGATCAGAGCAAGGGATACCGCCGCAGCGATGAGAAGAATCGATTTTTTCATGATTTTTATCTCCTTTGTGTTGTTTGCGTCTCGCGCATTCATTTTTTACCTTCAATATTCAAAGCACCATGGTTGCTGTTGGCATATTTATTCCAAGATTCGTGCCACATGTCCTAAACACTAACTAATCAATTGATATTACGATGTTTAACTTGAACGATCTTTCAATAGCATAATATATTGGATCGCCGACTGGGTATTTTGGCCCCATTTTTCCGATTAAGACGGGGCGAGATGTTTACATATTACACACTCGTTAGTATGGTACGATCATCAATAATTTCCCTGGAGGTGTCATGATTCCAAAACAAAAGCACGAAGGCCGATGGGGCTTGCATCCATCGCCTTGGATTATCATCGGATCGGTGGTCATCCTGCTGATTGTCGTGGTGGTGCTTGCATCACAAAATTACAGCCGCGAAAAACAATACATGTCCCGGATCTTAACCGAAAAAGGCGCGGTCATTGTTATGGCGATAGAAGCCGGAGCCCGAACCGGAATGATGGGCATGATGTGGGGTGGCCGGCAGGTCCAGACCTTGATCGAAGAGACCGCCCGGCTGCCCGGGGTACTTTATATTACAGTGATACATCGCGATGGCCTTGTCCTGGCCGGTAGCGATCGGGGACTGATTGGCACCCGGATGGACCCCGGTCTCCTGGCGACCGGTTCTCGGCCGGCGGCAACAAGCAGCTGGCAGCTCAAGGATATTGCCCATAACCAGCAGTCGTTTGAAGTTTCCAGAGCTTTCAGCGTGCTAGCCGACCGTGATGATGACGGCCACGGCCAGGGAGGCATGATGACACCGGACAACGACTGGTGTTCCCCCCGGGGACAAAGGGCCGGCGAGCAAGTCATACTGGTGGGTTTGGATCCCAAGCCCTTTCAGGATGCCGGGAAAGAGGATATTCGCAATACCGCGATCATTTCAGGCATCTTGGTTCTCTTGGGAGGTGCCGGATTTATTTCCCTGTTTTGGCTGCAAAGTTACCGTACGACCCAAAGGTCGCTTCAGGACACCAGTGCCATCGCCGCGCAGGTTGTCACGAGCCTTCCCGTAGGGCTGGTCGCGACGGATAAAGACGGGAAAATAGCCCTCTACAACAAGGCCGCTGAGCGTATCACCGGACTCGATCTGATGCAGGCCCGGGGGAATGAGCCCGAGAGCATTATGCCGGCGAATTTTTGTGGGTTAAGAGAATATCTGGATCGTGGCGAGTCGATATCCGAAGAAGAAATGGAGTGTGAATTCACCGAGAATAAGATCGTCCCGGTCAGCATCAGCGCATCGAGCATCGTCAATGAAGAAGGGCAATTTGTCGGCCAAGTGTTAATTATCCGGGACCTGGGTGAGATCCGCCGGTTGGAGAATGAAGTCCGCCGCAAGGAAAAACTGGCGGCGATCGGCGGTCTTGCCGCCGGCGTAGCCCATGAGATTCGCAACCCGTTGAGTTCCATCAAGGGCATCGCCTCCTATTACAGGAGCACATTCGCCCGCGGCAGCGAGGATAAGGAACTGGCTGAAGTGATGATCGAGGAGGTCGACCGTTTGGATCGGGTTATCACCCAACTGCTGGAATTTGCAAGACCTGCGGAATTAAACCTGAAGCCGTCGAATCTGAATGAACTCCTGGAACATTCGGCCCGCCTGGTAAAACAGGAAGCAACTGCCAAAAACATCCGAATTCACCTCAACCTCACCCCAGATGCCGAGGTGGCGATGGTCGATCCTGACCGGCTGACCCAGTGTTTTCTCAACATATATCTCAATGGCTTACAAGCCATGGCAAACGGCGGCCAGCTGACAATCGGCAGTCTCATCAAGGATGACGGCAGCTTTGCAATCGACATCAAGGACAGCGGCGCGGGGATAGCCGCCGAGGATTTGACCAAAGTATTCGACCCCTATTTTACCACCAAGACGAAGGGAACCGGACTGGGGCTGGCGATTGTTCACAAGATTATCGAAGCCCATAGGGGACAGGTAAACGTTCGCAGCACCATCGGCCAAGGCACTGTAGTTTCCATTATCCTGCCTTTCGAAACCAATACATTGAGACTCTCATGATTATGCACAAGCCCTCGCACATTCTTATCGTCGACGACGACCCGAACCATTTAAAGATCCTCAAAACCATCGTCGGAAGCTGGGGCTACCAGGTGTCTGTGGCCGATGATGGCGGCATGGCGGTTGAACATGTCAAAAAAAGACCGTTCGCTTTGATCCTGATGGATGTCCGGATGACCGAAATGAACGGCATCGAGGCCCTCCGGCGCATCAAACAATACAACCCCGCCATTCCGATTCTCATCATGACGGCCTATTCATCGGTCGATTCGGCCGTCGAGGCGCTCAAGGCGGGGGCCTACGACTATTTGACCAAACCCCTGGACTTCGAAGTGCTTAAAATCAGTCTGGCACGCGCCTTGGAGCATTCCGGCCTGAAAGCCGAAAATGCAACCTTGAAATCCAGGATGGGCGCCGATTACGACTTGAAAAATATTATCGGAAAGAGCAGACCGATGCAGGAATTGGTCGAAATGCTGGCCATGATCGTGCCCTCCGAGGCAACCGTCTTGATCACCGGGAAAAGCGGAACGGGAAAAGAGTTGATCGCCAAATCCATCCATCACAACAGCCGGCGCAAGGACCGGCCGCTGGTGGTGGTCAACTGTGCAGCTCTTACCGAAACCCTACTGGAATCGGAACTCTTCGGCCATGAGAAAGGCGCGTTCACCGGGGCCGACAGGCGCCGTGAGGGACGCTTCATGCTGGCCGATACGGGGACCATTTTTCTGGATGAAATCGGCGAAACCTCCGCGGCCATGCAAGCCAAATTGCTGCGGGTGATTCAGGAACGAGAAATTCAGCGGGTGGGCGGAGAAGAGACATTAAGCCTGGATGTGCGGATTCTGGCCGCAACCAATCGAAATCTGGAGGAGGAGGTTAAAGGCGGAAAATTTCGCGAAGATCTTTTCTACCGGTTGAATGTCGTCGCTCTCCGCATCCCTCCCCTGTGCGAGCGGCAGGATGATATTCCGCTGCTCGCCCAGCATTTCCTCACAAAATATGCCAACAAAAACCACAAGCGGACCAAGGGCTTTTCTCCGCTCGCCATGGACATGCTGCTGAAACATGCATGGCCCGGCAATGTCAGGGAACTCGAAAACACGATCGAACGGGCCGTGATTCTCCTCTTGGACGAGCATATCACCGAGAAAGAGCTGCCTGCCACCATTACGGAAGCCTATGCCGAGAAGAGCGACTGGGTGGAAGCGTCGCCACCGGCTACAACCCACCGCCCCCTTGACGAGATTGAAAGGGAGGCGATTTTAGCCACACTCGAAGACAACAGCGGCAATAAAAGCGAAACAGCCAGAAGCCTTGGAATTAACCGTAAGACCCTTTATAAAAAATTAAAGGAATATGGAATTGATTGAGCAATTGCTTGAAGGTGAAACAACAGGGCGTTTTCCATGCTGCCGATTGAATTCGGCAGCATGGAAAACAAGGGCCTTAGTGCCTTAGAAATTCATTTCTTGTTTTTCATCCCTCAAGGGGTGCTGAAAAGAGTCCCCCTTGTGGGGGATTAGACATGAAAGGGTAAGTACTGTGTATTGCTTAAATCTTGAACCTCGATACCAGCAAGCTCAGTTTTTCCGACATCTTCGCCAAGTCGTCCGCCGAAATCCTGATCTGCTGACTGTTATCTTTTACTTCAATAGATCTTTCCTTCACCTGTTCGACCCCCTCTGACATGCTGGTGGTCATCTGACAGCTGCTCGCCACATTCTGGTTAATTTCGGTGATACCCTGCGAGGCCTGAGCCACGTTATTGACAATCTCATTGGTGGTGATGGCCTGTTCCTCTACGGCGGTGACGATGGTTGAGACGATATCGTTCACATCGTTAATAACCGTAGTGATCGATTCGATATCCTTGACGGTAGCCCCGGTCTGCTTCTGAATCGCCTCGATCGCCGCTTTAATCTTGCCGGTTGCGGCAGCGGTTTCCTTGGCCAGCTCCTTAATCTCATTGGCGACTACGGCAAAACCTTTTCCTGCCTCGCCTGCTCTTGCCGCCTCGATGGTTGCATTCAGGGCAAGTAGATTGGTCTGTTCGGAGATTTCGGTGATAGCCTCGGTAACTGTGCCGATTGACCTGGCGGCTGCCCCGAGTTCCTGGACCCCTTTGTGCGAATTTGCGGCGCTGATTACCGCCTCTTCGGTCGTAACCCTGGCTCTGGCGCTGTTCTCGGCGATTTCCTTGATGGTCGTGCCCATCTCTTCCGAAGCCGAGGCAATCATATCCAGATTGACCGTCGATTCCTCCATTGCCGCCGACACCGAATTCATATTGTCGGATACCTCCGAGGCGTTTTTGGCGGCGTCATCGGCAATTGCCGTGGTCGAATCGGCGTTGGCTACCATCTGCTCGGAGATGGACGTCAGCTGGCTCGAAGCGGTGGCCAAAGTCTGTGCCGATTTAATGATATCTTCGAGCATTTCCTTGGACTTGGCCAGCATGGTCCCGAGGGAATTGGTAAGCTGACCGATGGCGTCTTTGTTGCCGGAGGAAAAACGGATGGTATAATCGCCTTCTCCCACCTTGACACTTTTCTCCGCCAGTTCCTTTAAGGGTTTATTGATTGAGCGGACGAGGAAAATGGTGACCAAGATGCCGGCAGCAATGACAATGAGCCCTACCAGCAGACTGTTCTGCAGCATTTTAGTATCGAGTCCGCCGATAATATCCTTTTTGTTCATTCCAACTGCGACAAAGATTCCCCAATCCTTGAGACTTTTAACATAGGAGATCTTGTCCTGTCCCTTCCAGTCGTAGGAGATAAACCCTTCATCCCGATTATTGAACTCGGGTATCATCTGAAAAATGTTCGAATTTGAGTCAAGTGTCGGGTGGATGAGGAGTTCGCCTTTCTCGGCATAGACAAAAAAATAGCCCGGACCGATTTTGGTTTGTGAGATGAACTGGCGAACCTCGGGATTCAGCATAAGCTGGCCGACATAGAGTGCGCCGATAATCTTTCCGTCTATGTCGAGTATGGGGGAATAGGTTGTAAGGTACCAATCATTGACAACAAATGCTTTGCCCCGAAAAGTTTGACCACTTATGATCGCCTTGTATACTGGGCTGTCGGCCGGAATATAGGTGCCGACCGCCCGCTGGCCATCGAGGTTTTTCACGGTGGTGGAGATACGTAAGAGCTTGTCGTCTACCAGTTGGAAGACGGTTGCCGAGGAACCGGAGATGGCTGCAATTTTGTCGACGATATCAAAAGAGCCGTTGATGTAGCCGATTCCGGCCTGCATCTGCGGGATTTGCTTGGTCATTGCCTCTTTGGTCACCTGATTGACCAGTTTTTCCTCCCGCATCTTGCCGGTGTCGAGCAGCAATCCACCCTTGGTTTGCAGCTCCTTCTGGAAGAGGACCAGATCGCCATCCAGCTTTTTCCGCACGTTCCGGTCATACATGAGCAGAGAGTTATATACTGCCTGGTGGATATCCTTGATTGCCCCTTCGCCGAGAGAATACAACCCGTTGTCGGCCATCCTGACGGAGTTACCGGAGGTGATCAGGATGGAGGTGAAAGTGATGAAGACCATCGAAATAAAGAGCTTGGTAGTAAACTGGATGTCAGATAATTTATTCAACAAGGGGAAACCTCTATTGCAAAGAACAAAGAACTCAAACGGCAGGGAGTACCATCATATATTTCATCCCTTGATGAAATTGCTGCCGCAATAAGAACAAATAATATATTTCGCAACCGTACATGCATTGAATTAACCCTTATTTACCTGCTTGTTATTATGTCTTTTTCTCTTTATCACATTGCACATCTTCTGCTTCCTCAGATTACCAAGACTCTGCATATGATGTGCCAGATTTGAGATTAGCACTGTGTACAGTTTGCTAAGCAACAGTATTACAGATCCTTACGAAGGATTAATTGCAATTTACGGCAACCCCAAAAAAAGTTCATTGTATAGAAAGTTGGCAGATATCCACACGATTGTGCAGCCTATCTGTACAAATTTTAGATGGTTATCATAAAACACGACATTCTATCCAGGCACATGGAACCCCGCAAACTGCGCGGGTCCAGTGAGTCGAACGTTCGGCACCAAGCCCATGCCACAATAAAGAGGAAAAATCCATTGACGAATGACGCTCCACGTCAGATATGGTGGATTATCACTAACACCCCACAGGGGAGGTACTCTTTTCAGTCCCCCACAGTAGAACTGTCATGATTCCTGAGTTATCAAAATATTATCGAGAGATGCATTCCAGCAAGCGGAATGGTTTTGCGGTTTCCGATAAAGTGGAAGCGGTTCGAAGTACCACGCCTAACTTGATTTTTTCTCTTGGTTGAATATATTCTAATCGATCATGTTGTTGTCAGGAAATCTTCTTGCAGTGGGAATTATGATCGGACAGAGGTGGCGATTATGAAAAATGATAGAATAATCAGTCTCATCGAACATGGCGGGCGGAAAATAAACCCCAATATGACCGTTTACCATGACACGTCTGCATTTATGGATCTGGAGCCGGGAGATGTAATCATTCTCGAGGATACTCCGTTTCTGATCAATCGAAATGAGAGAGAATCCGATTTAAGCATGGACGACGATCCGAAATACTGGGTCAAACGGACAATCAACCTGGAGACCGGCGAAACCAAAATTGTAAAATTGGTCTTTTTTGAAGAGCTCTGGCAAAAACTGGGTGACTTTGATGTCCGCTTTTTCCGAAGCCCGGAGAAAGAGGCGGAAATTCTCGATCTGGTCAGAACTCATCCCTCCTTCATGCAAGGAAAATGGACAAAAGATGCAGTCGGCAATAACGTCAGAGTTATCGATTTTATCAAGGGGCCGTCTTTGATGCAAATGATCTCCCGTCTTGACATGCCGCACAAGGATTATTTCCACAGGGAACTGCCACATATTCTTTCCGGGCTGCTTGGCTGCTTTGAAGCACTTACCTTGCTCCATGACCACAATCTTGTCCACGGCGATGTGCACTGGAATCATATTCTGTGGGATCGCGAGGTTGAGCGGTTCCGATGGATAGATTTCGACTATGCTTACAATTTCCCCGAGAACCCGTTTGGGGCCGATGTATTCGGGGTCGGAAAAATTTTGGCGAGTGTCGTCGGACAAGGTCCGATATTCTTCCATGATTTTAAGAATAATCCGGATCTTAGACAAGTAATAGACGGCCTGGTCCCGGAGGATTTTGCGATCGTTACCGGAAACCAGTTGATGAACCTGAAAAAAGTTTATCCATATTTGCCCGGTCCTCTGAACGATATCTTATTGCATTTCTCTGGACATGCGGAGATCTTTTATGAATCGGTCGGCGAGATTGCCCATGATCTTCGTAAGATATTGGTTGAACTCTGAGGAATCTGAGATCCACCTCTGACAAGGGGAAAGGAATGATCAGAAAACAGACGGCAATTATCATACTTGTTACCTTAACCGTGGCACTTATTCACTTATTTATTCCTCAACGATTTCTTACCCTGCATATCGTTTTACGTCTGCTCTATTTCATTCCGATAATCCTTGCGGCCCTGTCAAGCGGACGAAAAGGCGGCCTTATTGCTGCCGGGGCAATCTCGTTGGTCTTTTCGCCGCACTTTTTTTTTCACCATGCGAGTCGTGAGTTCATGGTCGAAAACGCAGTTACTATCATCCTCTTTCTATTAAGCGGCTTCTTCATCGGCAGTTTCCGGGAATCTTCCGAAATCCAACTGAACAAGAGACTGGCAGAGGAACGGATGGTCGTCCCAGTTCGGGATGCTGAACGGCAGAGAGTCTTGTTTTATAATGACGGCAGTTCTCTCAGCCTCGGTACGGCGAAATGGTTTGTTGGAAAACACAATCTGTCAAAGATGTCAATAGTTCTGCTGATGGTCGCCACTCAAGACCGCGAAGAGATGCTTGCCGATACAATGGCCGACAAACAACAACGCGAAAGAGAACAGGCCCGGAAGCAGTCGTTCATCGACATCAGACAGGTATTGATTGAAGGAGGGATACCGGAAAAAAACATCGAGACAGTTGTAACGACCGTTAATGAAAAGGTTCCGATTTCCGATAAGATCATCGAATACCTGAGCGAACACGAATTCGATTTTCTTCTTTTATGTAAACACAACAAAAGGAAATCAGAGGAGTTTCTTTTTGGTGATACCGCAATACAGGTTCTGCGAAAGACGACCACCCCGTTGTTGATCGTCAAAGGCACCGGGGAAGCAATTGCTTGAACCTGTCTTCGACAGTTGAAAAACAAGAATTCAAACTGAAAGGTGTGCAGAAGCAAGCGGATCACACTGGAAGCCGTCACTCTTGCCGCTCTTCACGCAGACCCTGTTTTTGCCTTCTCTCTTAGCGCGATACAACAGGTCATCAGCTACTTTAATAAGTTGCTCCACATGATCCGCGTCTTCGGGCATAACCGCCACACCCACACTTACCGTCACCTGCCGTGAGGGGCGACCATCCGGAAGGGTGAATTGCCTGGCCTCCACTGCGGCTCGTATCTTTTCGGCCACCACTGCAGCGGTGGTTCTCGATGCTCCCGGAAGCAATATCAGAAATTCTTCCCCGCCATAGCGCACCAGCCTGTCCGACTTGCGGATGGATCGCCTCAGAACCGCGGCCAAGTCCTTAAGAAGGTAGTCGCCTGCTATGTGCCCATTCTGATCGTTATATTGTTTGAAGTTATCGATGTCCAACAGGATTGCTGAAACCAGTGACGACGCCCCCTGTCCCTTCTGAAACCCGTTCTCGATTATATTTTTCAAGTAACGCCGATTATGTAATGAGGTCAAGGCATCGGTAAGGGAATGTTGTTCCGTAAGTTTGTATATCTTAATAAATACCCGGTCCACAAAGACAACAACAAAGATAGCAGCCAGAATGGCAACAACGAGTTGTACAATGAAAAGCACATTGGATTCTGTATAAATGCGTTGAGCTTCACTTTTTATAGAGTCAATCCTGATGCGGTGTGTGCTATGCAACGTGGATAATATTTATGAAAAATGTTATCAAATATCTCTCTGCCCGCGGAGAGATCGGCAGTGACATCCATGGCATTCAGTGCAAAAATCTTATCCAGTGTTGATTTATAAACCTGAAAGCTATCGACAAGGTTTTCGATAATCGATCCGCTGTCGCCGGCGTCATGACCAATATGCTGGGGAGATGGCAACATTGTGGTTCTGTTACGCATTTGCACAAGGGCAGTCTCCCCTGTTCCGCGGTACTTGATATATTCCTGGGCAAAAGAAGAATCCTGCGTTCGGCCATATACCGAAGCGGAGATGAGCATGGAGTGCATCGCGGAATGAAAAGATTCGGCCTCATGTACCTCATCGATGATTTCGACAGATTTCAGGAGCGAGTCGTGCAATGTTCCAATATTATTTCGATAAAGCCCTTGAGAAAGTGCAAAGGTTGCGACAAGAATCCCTAAAACGACAGCGAACTTTATTTTCAATGTATTCATTCAATATGCCTTTTAGAGCCTTACAGATTATTTTTGTTCATAAAAAACAAGAAAATAATCTGCGAAAGGCACTTGTGGGGTGTGAGTCTCTTAGGAAAATTATTTACATGTTTCTACCAAGAGTCCCGTTTATCGGAATTAGAATCTATTTAAAATAACGACTAATGCATTCTTCAAGTTTGTGATGCAATAAAGCCTCATCCTCGGTGCTAATTTCGTTGTAAAGTTTCTCGGCGCATTCACTGAACAACCACACAATAATCGGATCAAAATGGCTTCCTTGTGACTCTTGGATGATTTTTACGGAGACCTCAAAACTGAATGGTTCCTTGTAGGGCCGTCTGGATGTGATCGCATCGAAAACGTCTGCCACTGCGAAAATACGGGCGTTCTGAGGAATATCCTCCCCCGCTGTTCGACATGGGTAGCCACTGCCATCGAATCTCTCATGGTGACAACGGACCACATCTCCGGCATCTTTCAACCAAGGATAACCGCTGATGATGTCCTCACCGTGACGGACATGGGTTTTCATAATATCAAATTCTTCATCCGTCAACTTTCCTGGTTTAAGCAGGATCGTATCGGAAATAGCGATCTTGCCGACATCATGGAGAAAGGCTCCCTTGATCAACCCTTGCATATCGACGCTGGATACCCCTAATTTCTCCCCGAGGCGCACCGAATAGAGCGTCACCCGGTAGTTGTGGATATTGGTGTCGCTATCACGTTTGGCGATTGCGCTTCCCAACACCTTCAACATACCCACGTTGGTTAAAGCAAGAAGGTGAGAGTGTTTTTTGAGTTTGTTGTTGAGCCGAATGATGAGCGGGTACAGCGCAATGCTTGTCACAAAAATCGCCAGCACAACAAGGAGGAATGACCAGAAGAACTGATGTTTCATCTGGGCTACAATCTCACCTGGAGCATGGTACACTCCATCTAAGTAACCGGTCTGAACGCCTGTACTGTTTTTGACTGGAAGATGAATATGCAGATACGTCTCACCGGCAAAAACCATTTTTTCACTGATGGTGCTGTTGTCGTCGGGGGAAAACTCGATATTGTGTCGAAAAAGCCCAACCTCCGTTTCCGCGGCAGACGATTTTGTGACCTCGGCTATCTGATTTAAATCGGTATCGTTTAGCCTGACCACGACGAAATTGTCTTTTTCGATTGCGGCTTGAATCCGCCGGCTGAAAAGCGCAAGGGCCTGCGCGGAAGGAGATTGGAGGTATTCAACCAACTCGGCTGTGTACGCTGAGGTCGCAGCCTTCGCCATCTGTAAAATATGGTCATCCAGCCGAGCATGGCCCAGTTGCTGAACGAGGCCACCACTCACAAGCGATAGAACCAGCCAAACAACCGCCAGCCTGATGAGCAACCACCTATGAAGGTTATCAATCATTGAACACCATCATTTAACTATCCGATATACTGAAAATACCTACATCTATGTAGCGTCATTTTCCGCGCCTGTCTCTTAGCATGCAATGAGCGAAAGTGCTCACTGAAAATTTCCTTGCTGTCATACAATATTCACCAATGATCATTTAGCCTAGATTCCTGTTTGCAGTGCATATGATGTGCCGGATTCGAGATGAGTCACATACACAGTTTGCTTAGCAACAGTAATACAGATCCTTACGAAGGATTAATTCGTAATCGACGGCAACCAATAACATTTTCATTGTATATAAAGTTTGCAGATATCCATGCGATGGAGCTGAATATCTGTATAAAATTTAGATGTTTTCTATAAGACTCAAACTCCAGTATTTCAAGCTCATTTGAGGGACTGTCTCAGTATTAGGCTTTTTCGCCAAACAGCGTCCTAATTCTTTACAACTTTTACAACTTAAACAGTGAAACAACAATTCCGGCGTTCTCAAAATACGTCTCCTATATAACTCTATCTCTTTAATATTAGATGGTTGGGGAATTCATTCCATTTCCAAATACGCTGGCACAAATACTGCTAAAAGGAAATAAATGCTGAGCGTATGGTGCGGTATGATGAGGATTATATTCCTTATATTCCTTATTATCACTGTTTTTGAAGGATCCAATGGAAAAAGGAAAAAGAAATGAAATTGCGGCCAACTTTATTATTGATGTCCAGCTTTCTTATGTTAAATGGGAATGTGTTTGCAGAAGATTCAAGACCTCCATTGCCCCTCCACGGCATCGAGGGATATGGTGGAATTGCATCAACATATAGTGCATATCTAACAAACACAGCGACAGAGGGCAATATCTTCGGTCTCCCCAGTGTTGGTGCAGGGGTCCTCGGCACGACAGAAGGGCGTATTATGGGGTTTACAACTTTCACGGAAACCATTGGCGACCGGCTTGAACTTGGATATGGCCTCGATGTACTTACTCTCAATGATCTCCCCGACCTTGTAACAGCCGGTACAGGTATGAATATTACAGACGATGAAGTGTATCTGCACAATTTTAATGCACGACTGGCCCTCCTCAAAGAAGGCGATTTTAATCAGCCATGGATACCCGCAGTTTCAATCGGTGCCCACTATAAATATAACGATACCATCAAAAATATCGATACCGACCTGAATGGAACTTTGACGGCCATTGGTATCGAAGATAACGACGGTATCGATTACACGGTATATGTCAGCAAAATGATCAATTTTCTTCCACGTCCATTGCTGCTGAATTTTGGTGTTCGAAATTCAGAGGCAGCACACATTGGGTTATTGGGTTTTACGGGAGAACGGGAGTTCCTGTTTGAGGGAAATGCTGTGCTGTTTGTGACTGACAGATTTGCTGTCGGTGGAGAATATCGTCAGAAACCCGACAATTATGATTCTATTGATGGTCTTATTGCAAACGAAGACGATTGGTGGTCTGTGGTGGCGGCATATGTGGTGAACGACAGTCTCACGGTGAGCGGTGGCTATTTCAATCTTGGCGATGTCTTGGACGAAGAAGCCAGTAATGCCTTCGCCTTAAAATTAAAATGGGAATTTTAGCAATCCCATATGATGGTTGACACCTAAGTAAGCAAAAATAGACCTGCCTGCCTTGCAAATGTGGGATAAAGTTGAGAGCAACAACCAACCAACTCAGGGCCACATCAAGGAGGCAGGTCATGGAGAAAAACACCTCACAATTTTCAGTCAACACCCCCCTTTAAGTAAGCATCAGCCAATACCTCCCTGTCTCTGTAATCGTTCACCGGAACACATTAAAAGACTGCGTAACCCGGATCTGTAACCGTCCATCCAGTGCTCCAGGTCGTTCAAGCAGGCCGCCGAGCTATAGTTGGCTACTGTGAGGTGGCCTGATCGGACGAAAATGGGGTGCTGGTGACGGTTACCTGTCTCTTCAGGCCAATTGTTTGCGGGCCAAGGTTAATAAATTTCTGATTACCTACAAGACTCAGCCACTTTCATCAGCCGCTGGGGTGTGGGCGTGGTTCTCACGGCGACGTACCCGAAGCGGGCTACCATCTGCTCCAGGTTGTACCGCCGGTTGAATCGGTAGCAAAACTCAGCAAGGTAACGCGGAAAATGCTTTTTGCTGATCGCATGAAAAGTACCGTGCAAGGCGTTTTTTACATTGCCAATAATCGTGTTTACCCATTTAAATTCTGGCATCTCAACGCTTTGAGGACCACCACCGGTGATTATGGCAATATGTTCGTGGCCACACTCTTGAAAAGCAGTGAAACATTCGAGGCCGTCGGTGACCACATTTCTCTTCGGAGCCAGGTGTTTATCAGCCCAAGCTTTGATTGCTTTTTTGGAAAATCCATTCACTTGACTGAAACGAATTGCGAGTGGATGACCCTTGTCACCTATGGATACTGCTGCGACGAAAGGGATTTTCCCGGTAGCGCCTCTTCCTCGCTTGCCATCACGCTTTTTGCCTCCCCAGTAGGCATCGTCTACCTGGATATATGCAGCATCGAGAGGTTTGCTATCATCACGCTCTTTCATAACTTGCTGTATTTTATGCTTGATCAATAGAGCTGTGTTATATGAAACACCTATTGTACGCTTGAGGCTCAGTGCAGATACGCTGACCTTTGATTGTGTAATCAGATAGATCGAAAGGAACCAAGTGGTAAGCGAGAGTTTTGTTGAGGCAAATATAGTTCCTGCGGTGATAGAGATCTGCATTCGGCAGCTGTTGCATTGAAAGAGATCTCTGGTTTTCAACCGGCAATACTTGTCATGACCACACGATGGGCAAACAAAGCCTTGCGGCCACCGCCAATGAACCAAGGCGTTACGACATTGATCTTCCGATCCGTATTGAGACAAGAAACTATGCAAACTGAGACCTGATTGAAATTGAATTTTGTTTTTACACATGGTAGCCCCCTCCTTGTTCAGGCTTGGAAGTAGGTTACCAGGTGAGGGGTATCACAGAGTGAGCACCCCCTGAAATAAATGGCTTAGTTTCGTAAGTAATCAGAAATAAATTTGCCGAAACGTGCCTCGACACATATCTTCTTCCTTAAGGCCCCGCCGGCCTCAGCAAACCCTTAGCGTACGATTTTCCCGTTTTCTGAAGCGACCCCCAAAAAAAAGCGGCCGGTTTGACAACTGCCAAGCCAGCCGCTTTCATTTTAATTCTAAACGGACTGCAAAAACTTTTCTTCTAGCTGCGCCCCGACCTCGCCCAATCCCTCGCTTGAAATTTTTCTTCAGTCACTTATAAGATTATAAGAATCTTCCCCAAGAGAAGATCCATCAGTTTTAAACCTTGGCATAATCGAGGCATTGGTACTACCATTTCGAAGAATACGCCATGTCCAGACGAATCTACGGCCTCGACTCGCAAAAAGGCCATGCTTACGGGCTGAAGAAATTCCAACAGTTGAATATTAAGGTTCTTTCCCCGTCTGTAGCATAGCGTCTCGAGCCCGCGTTCTCACTAATTCTTGCCTGCGGCTGCGAAGCCAATCAAAGCCGACCGACATAGAACCTGAAGTGTTACGAGCGCTCAATTGAAATCAATAGTATGCCGACATTGCGGCTGCGTATTGCTGCATCTGACCGACAGAAGCGCCACTTGTCATTGCCCTTTGTCCCGCCGCCGCCAGTGCGCCGGCAGAGGTGTCAACCTGAGCTTCATTTTGGTTGCTTGCCTGAGCGGCAGCATTTTGGGCTTCCTGCGAGATTGTTACCACGTCGGTTCTGCCGGGTTCGGAAGATGCCTTGCCTGCTGCTTGAATTCTCCCAGACAGCGCTCCGACTACTCCAACACCGGGTGTGCTCTGGTACGTAGATATTGCGCCTATTGCTGACATGATGATCCGTACTCCTTTAAAATCGTCTTATGCTGTTACAATCCGGCGGCCAGAAGAATTATGAGGTATGGCCTGAACCGTGGCCGGAACCGGTGCCATGACCGCTACCTGTCCCATGACCGCTTCCGGTGCCATGATTGGTGCTGCCAGAGCCGCCTTTTCCCATTCTTGCAGCAGAAGCCATAGATACCGAAAAGAGTGACAGGGAAAGGACGATAATGATGGCCATCAATTTCCTTAACATACTTGTCTCCATTTTTTAATGTTAGACCGTCTTTCTGATCTTGATACGATCAGCGCCTTCCTGTCTCTATAGCAATTTCCTGGCCAATAGGATTTTTCTCTGATCAAAAAAAATTATGGCCCTAAAGACTTAAGAATTGAGGCCCATATCACATAGGTGATGAAAAAAAATTCAACAAAAACAACAGTGAAAAAGGGAGCTCCAATTCCGTTTGCAGGCGTCTTTCACCAGCTCATTTCACGTCCTTTCCATCAGCCGGCGGAACCGGCAGTGAAATTCGGCAGGATTGGCTACTGTGGCTGTAAAATATCTGGACAGACGCCTATGATCGGACGTCGAATTTCTGGACGCCCATTTTTTTCCGTCCGATTTCGTGGAGATTTCTGATTAGAATCCGCAGGAGGAGCAAGGAACAGTGCCACAATCGCCGGGTCGAGATGGTTGCCCCGCGCTTGTCGAATGATGTCGAGAGCATCATCGAGGATAACAGGCTCCTTGTATGACCGCCGGGAGGTGACGGCATCAAACACATCGGTTATGGCAAATATCCGGGCATTTAGCGGAATATCCTTCCCGGCGATACGATTGGGGTAACCGCTGCCGTCGAATTTTTCATGGTGACAGCGGACCACATCTGCAGCATCCGCAAGCCATGCATAACCGGAGATGATATCCTCGCCGTGATCGACGTGTGTTTTCATGATGGCGAACTCCTCGTCGGTCGATTTTCCCGGTTTCAGCAAAATCCGGTCACTGATAGCGATCTTGCCGACGTCATGGAGGAAGGCTCCCTTGATCAAGCCCTGCATCGCAGCACGGGAGATACCGAGCAATTCGCCCAGCCGGACGGAATAGAGCGTCACCCGATAGTTATGGATATTGGTGTCGCTGTCGCGTTTGGCAATGGCGCTTCCCAGCACCTTCAGCATGCCCACGTTAGTCAGGGCCAGATTGTGCGAATATTTGACAAAAGGACATGAAGAGCATGAAGAACAACAATACGGCGAAAAAATTTTGCCCTATAGAGTTTGAGAGATGCCTTGGTAGCTGCGTCGACTCTCGGATGCATTCCGATGAACGATTACAGATGCTCCGAAAGAGCTGCCGGAGCACCCGACCTACAGGTCGTACTCCTTCAGTTTGTTGATCAGCGTCTGGCGGGCTATGCCCAGCTTTTTGGCGGTCAGGCTCTTGTTGTTGGTCTCCTGCAGCATTGAGCGGATCATCTCCCGCTCCATATCGCGCAGGGTCCACCCCCGGTCGGGCAGAATTCTTTCGCCCCCCTCCTGTTCCGGCAGGAAGTGCGGCGGCAGTTCCCGCGGGCTGATCACCTCGCCGAGGCTCAAAATCACCGCTCGTTCGAGGGTATTTTCCTGTTCGCGCGCCGCTGGGCTGGGAGCACATTAACCTGACCGGCGATTACGTCTGGCACAGCAACGCCAAGATCGGCGCGGGAAGTTCAGGCCGCTACGGCCGCTGCAACCGGTTTAGCGTACTTTGAGATCCGTTTTCTGAGACGAAATCGGCGCAGCCTTAACGACGACCGCGGTCACGTCATCCTCCTGGGTCCTTGTCAGGCGAAAGGCCGATAGGGCTTCGGTTACGGCGTGGAGGATTTCCTGCGACGATTCATGGCAATGGTGACGAATGACAGCGCGCAAACGGTCCATTCCAAACATTTCGCCCTGAGCGTTTTCCTGCTCCCAAATTCCGTCGGTGCCGAGGAACAGGACCTTGGCGCCGTTCCATTCGGTATATTCATACTCTTTGAACGAATAGGTTTCGTCGAACCCGATGACGGCGCCTTTCCCGCGAAGCTCCTCGAAGGAATCGGTTGACGGGTCGTACAGGAGAGCCGGGGGATGGCCGGCCCTTACCCAGCGAATCGTACCGGTCTTCATTTCCACTAGGGCTAGAAACAGGCTCATGAAGTCGCCCGATCGAGAAGTATCCATGCAAAGAAGCCGATTGACGTCGTTCATTACTTCTGCGAGGCTTCCCTCGCGAATGATCCGGCATCGCAGAAGCGCACGGACGGTTGTCATGAACAAGGCCGCCGAGATGCCATGGCCCGCCACATCACCCACGGCGATGCCGACCCGATGCGAATCCCAATCGGGAAAGCTCATGAAGTCGTAGTAATCCCCGCCGGTTTCATCGCAGTAGATGCTCTTGCCGGCAAGGTCCAGGCCGTCGATGCGGGGCGGTCTCTCCGGAAGCAAGCTCTGCTGCACCTGCATGGCAAGGTCCATGGCCTCCTTGAGCCTGATGCGCTCATCCAGCTGGGAAACCATTTCGTTGAAGCTTTGGATCAATTGTCCCACTTCATCTTCTGTCTTGGGACAAGGCAGACCATCGAAGTGCCCCATGGAAACCTTCCGGGCGGCGTGGGACACATCACGGATGGAGGAAGCGGTTTGTCCCGCAACCCACCGGATCAATACCAAAATGACGAAAAAGAAAGCAGCGACCATTGCGGAGTAGATCAGCCGAAAATGCACAATTGGGGCAAGGATCTCGCCGCTCCGCGCCACGAGAACGAGGCCCCACGGGGCCTCGTTGAGCTTGTAGAAGCCGACGACTTCATCACTTGTGCGGTCCGGATGGATGATAGCGCCCGAAGAATTTCTCTGCATGGCGTCGACGGCCGCCTGGATGGTTACGTAACATTGCCGCTGAGTCTCATCCGTGACATTGCACGTGAGTATCTTGCCCTTTTTGTCCACCAGGAACGCCTTCTCGCTCTGTGCCCAGCCGTTGGAGAGGACACCCTCAATGAGGTATTGAAAGCGGATGGCCACCTCGAGCTTTCCGACGCTGCCCCCGCTCTTGTCGAGAAGGTCCGAGACGATGGAAACAGTCTCGTGCTCGACCAAATCATCGTAACGGGGAACCGTTATCGCGGCGATTTCCGCCCTGTCGAAATCCATCGTCTCCATCCCTCGGCTTATCCAGGAGTCCATGCCCGCCCCCCGGCTCCATGAATGCCTCCGTGACCCTCCCTGGTTCCCGGCAGCTTGGGAGGCTTCAGCATTTCCTTCCGGTCCTTTGTCAGGCATGGTCAGAGTGACGCGCTCGACTCCATCGAGCTCCTCCATCTGCCTGGCCAGCCATTCCCGAACCGAATCGGCCTTCGGGTCTCCGGCCGTATCATGGTACATTTTCATCCAGCCCTTGGGTCCCTTCAGCCGCGCGTCAACTTCACGACCCGCGCGCTCGAGCTTGAGAACGGCCCCTTCCTGCCACTGGGCCAAAAGGCTGGCCTTCGCATACATAAAAACCGCGATCCCCATGACTATCAACAAGAAGGCCACCGGAAACAGCATAAAGATGAAGAAGCGCCGCTGCAAAGTTTTCGGTCTAAACATTTCCTGATTATTTTTCTTTTGGCTCGGTGCGAGGCGGGCCGAAAAAGGCCCGGACTTTCTCATGAACATTGTATCTCCTTCCAGGATTTACTGATGTTCAATAAGTTAAACTCTTTTTGGACACCTATGGCCCGCCGATCTCACCGCCTCTACAGTGCTGCCAAAGTTTGGTGGATAGGCTTACTATGGCACCTTGCCGCCCCTCGCATAACAGCAACTTCGGCTGGTGAGAGATCATCTCACCTTTTGCGTAGCGCTTCTTAAGAATATCCAGTGCGGATTCCGCCGGCTCTTGAGGCGGCCGAGGGCCGTGAGGCGCGCCCATTTTTATACTTCGATACACCCGTCTGGTTTGATTCCGATCAATCTCTGAGAGTTTTGTTCTCATGTCGAACGTACACGGAAAGTGAAACGGCAACTTCTCTCAGCAGTCCCGGAAACGGAATGTTACCAATTAGCAGGATCGCCCCCCGATGCCACTACGAGAACGACAATTTTGGGCGAAAGCTCTTCAACGATACCCATAACTCAATGAGGAAGTCAACAGCTATATGGTTTGCAGAAGACGATCCCGGTTCATTGAGTACACGGAGTGTTCCAGATAGATTTTTTTCGTCCATAGACAGACCGACGGACCTACGGAAAAGGGGGTCGTAATCAAAGTGCTCGGTCTCCTGCTTCTCCAGCGGGTCTGGGCGAAACAAAGAGTTGTATTTTGCTAGGCACTAGTTATTTTCTCTCATAATCATTTGCAAAAGAGGAGAGAACAATACGTTCACCGATCAAAGTACATTTACCATAACTTCTGGTGGCTGCTGATAACTGCCAGTGACAGTGTATCGGCTCACCCGATTTCTCTCCCGCTTGCGCTTGTGCACAGGAGTCTCACAAAGACGGGAGAAGAAGATCTAAGGAGATTTTAACAGGGAGGTTACTCATGAGAAAAGCAGTAGGTCTTATCCTTCTTGTGTTGGTGCTACATTCGTCCGCCTTCGTTGCCGCTCAACCGGCAGAGCAGCCAGCCACACGCGGCGTGACGGAGAACCAACAGGCTGCCCAGCCCTCGACTGGCGACCAGCAGGGTATGGAACAGATGCAGGCTCTTATGCAGAATATGGACAAAATGGCCACAACCATGACTCGCATGGCTGAAATCTGCGAGCTGATGATAAAAAGGGAGATGGCCACCTTCCCATACATGATTGCAGCCGGAATTGGTTTCGGGGTGATCGTTACGCTTGTTCTTCTTCTCTTGGTGCTGGAAGTGCAGTGGATCGTCTACTGGAGCAGGATCTTAAAAGAGCAGAAGCGTAAATAGAGGAATCCCCTTCGATCTTTAAAGAGGGCTGTCTTATTTGAGCGCCTTCATTAGAGTCTTCAGGGAGAACAGATCTTTCCGGGCCATGGCCCGCTACTCCGCGAGGACTGAAAGCTTCAGGACTCACCCGCGTCGAAGGCACGGTCGGAAGAAAGTCGCCGCAATCCCGGAGACAGTCCACGTCGGCATTCCCGATGATGAGATCGTGGCAGTTCTCCCTGTGGAGAAACTCCACCACATCCGGACCAATCCGAAGACGTGCCAGACGAGGTTAAAATAACCGTAAGGCGATCGTGCTCTGGACGCGCCTTATGCCACCCGAGACATTGTGACAATTGTCTCAAATATTCACAATGGAGGTGAGCGAGAAGACTTTTCTGTTCGTTTTTGCCATCTGTGCAGGCAGTATGTTCAGCGTTGGCTGCACCGCGCAAATGCAACACAATCCGCCTGCGGAAGAGGCCCTGAGCAAGGAGAGAGACACGAATGTGGAGACAGCGACTCCCTTCCTTGAGAGCCATGCACCGCTACTCGCCCTTGGTGTTTATCTGGACGGGCTTCATTTCCGTAACGGGAGGATGGAGGAGCAGATGGACGTCCATCACTACTGTGCTACCCTAAACGACGACCTGATCCAGTGCGTCCTCTTCGACGGCAACGGCAGGGACGCGCGCATGGTGGGGATCGAGTACGTGGTGGGCGCGAAGCTCTTCGAAAGCCTTCCCCTCGAAGAGAAGGCAATGTGGCACAGCCATCGCTACGAGGTGAAGTCCGGCCAACTGGTAGCGCCGGGTATGCCCGCCCATGCCGAGCATGAACTGATGGGGAAGCTGATTTCGACGTACGGCAAGACTTGGCACACCTGGGCGGACGACCCGAACCTGCCGATCGGTCCCCCCGCCCTGATGATGGGATTCACCGCCGACGGTCAGGCAAAGCCGGAGCTGGTCGAGAAGCGGGATCGAGCCCTGGTGGTCTCGACCGCCGCGAAGAAGGCGGCCCGGACAGATATTCCGGATACGCCGATCCTTCCGGGAGCAGACGCCTGGCAGAAGGGGGACGTGCTCCAGGTGAGGATCGGGAGGGAGTGACCTTTCCCGCCGAGTGTCGCACCTAGGCCGGGACTCGGCAAGTCGGAGGGCCTTCTGGCCCGCACTCGGCAATGCCGCGCGAAGGCAAATTTGGGAAGGAGGTATTCAATGGAGAGACACTGGGGCAATTGGCCCCTGGCCGTTTTCGCGATTGTCATCGTCTCCTGGATCTTCTATCGCTACGCGGCCCCGAAGAGCTGGCGGGAGTGGAGTCGGGCGGGGCTGATCCAGGCTTTCATCATCGCCCTCTACGCCGAGATGTATGGGTTTCCTCTCACGCTCTACCTTCTTTCCCGTTTTTTCGGCCTTAACATCACGGCAAGCGGCAACCTCTGGTCGAGCCTTCTGGGCGTCGGCGAGCTGGGGATGATTGCAGCCATGATTGTCGGCTACGTGTTCGTGATTGCCGACATCGGCCTTTTGGCCGGCGGGTGGCGGCAGCTCTACCGCGCCCGCAGAGAAAACCGCCTGGCTACCAGCGGCCTGTATGCCGTCGTGCGCCATCCGCAGTACACAGGCCTTCTACTTGCCCTGTTCGGGGAGGGCGTCGTGCACTGGCCGACTATGTTCTCAGTCGGCCTCTTCCCGGTGATCGTGCTCGCTTACTGGAGCCTGGCCAGCAAGGAAGAAAAGGAGATGCTCCGCATTCACGGCGAGGCCTACTTGGAGTACCAGCGCCGGGTCCCGATGCTCCTGCCGTCCTGGCGACAGTTGAAGCGACTGCTCTCCGGGTGACTTACCTGGGACTCGGCGGAAAAGGCAATCGATTTTAATATCTGACTTCGCCATCACGTCCCTCATCTGCTATTCCAATTGAGATTGAGTTTTTGTGGACACCCAACCCGATATTCTTTATTGTTTTCTGCATGACCTGCCTCCTTGATTTTGGCTCTGAGTTGATTGTTGAATTTGCCTTTTCAACTTAACCCACGTTGGCAAGGAAGGCAGGTCTATCTCGCCAACGTGCTAACCATCATATCTAGCGCAGGTGACAATATGGAGCAGGCGTTGCCCTGTGTTTTCCCGCAAGGTTTTAGCAATCGCCGGTAGGAGCTTTTGATGAAGTTGCTGAGGTAATGCAGAGGTAAACGACAAGTAAAGCGAAAAAGGATTTTCTGTTTCGGGAAAAGCTTGCTGAAGAAATCCGGTTGTTCGAGAAACGCTGAAGAAAAGATAATATCTCTTATAAGGTCCGTTGTTGTAAACTCCTGGGTGGATCATCATCTTTCGCATTTTCTTTCTCTATCCGACCTGACTGACGCCCATAGGGGGGGGAGCCAGTCAGTCCTTGCCTATTATCGGAGGTATATAGTACGGAGGATTGCGAGAAATGTGCTATTTTTACATCATTCCGCCACCACCGGAACCGCTGCCGCCACCCGAGCCGCTGCCGCCGCCCGAACCACTGCCGCCACCCATGCCACCGCCGCCGCCCATACCGCCTCCCGAGCTGCTGCCGCTTCCCATGCCGCCGGAACTGCCGCTGCCGCCGCTACTGCCACCGCTGTTCGAGGCACCCATTCCGCCGCCCATGCCTCCCGCAGTCGCACCGCCATGACCTTCCCCCACGGCACTTCCCATGCCATTGCTTAAGCCGCCGGCTCCGGACATCATCCCGCCACTGCCGCTTCCCTGCACACCGGTCTGCATGCCTGTTCCGTGGCCTTCAGCCCATCCCGATTCGGTATTTCGTGCGGTGGCTGCCATAATTTCCGCTGATTGGGGATCCATCATTGAGCCTGTGCTCCCGCTATTTATCTGTCCACCCATGTTGCCCTGCTGCATGTTTCCCTGGCCGCTGCCGCCTGTCATTTGCCCGGTGCCCATATTCCCTTGTCCACCGGCCGTCATCTGGCCGCTCCCCATGCTCCCCTGGCCGCTGTCGGCCATTTGACCGGTGGCCGAAACATTCATCCCCAGTTCACCCGCGATCTCAGCCCAGCCTGCACCGGCTGCGTGCATATCGCTGATATCCTTCTCCGATACCCCGGTCATATCGGAAAGCATTCCAACATACTTGTCTTCGGCAGTATTAAGCGTCGTTTCAGCAGACATCATCCGGCTTTGATTACCGGACATTTGTACGCTATCCATTTGATTTTCAGCTTCATTGATATCCATAAGAGCCGTCTGCAGAGACGGATTCGCGGTGTTTGCTCCCTGTCCCGCCATATGTGCGGCATGCCCTACCTCGGCTGCATTCGAATATGTTGGTTGAAGTTGTGAATTCTCCTGCGCTCCAGCCAGTGTCTGCATACACATCCCCGACACAGCAAGGGTTAAAATCATACTTTTGAAGTACCGTTTCGTTTTCATGTTTTTCTCCTTTTATTGTTGTATTACCGACTGCTGCACCTGACATACTTCGAGCTTATTTCCAGTCCGTCAGAAAAACCCTGACCGATTCGTTTTTAATGGAGGTTTTTTTGCCTTGGATGACTTTTTCCGGCGTACCAAACCAACTGATCCGAATGCGATCCGGGCCGATAGCGGGAAAGAGTTTATGCAAGGTCTTCTTGATTTCTATTGCCCGTTGTTTCGCGAGCTGTTTATCCTTGTCGACATAGACGACAACCTGCAGTGTTCCATTTTTGAGGTTGGAAACGATGGCTCCGACCAACCGCAATGAAGGATATGCGGATATACTGACGCTGCCGGCCGACTGCTGGAACTTGATCTCGGCAAGAGTTATGGCGCGATTGCCGAGAAAGTGATTTTCATAAGAAAAATCTCCCAGGGCATTGAGATGGTCCGCCGCCTGGCGTGCATGTCGTCCGGCAGGGTACCATTTCAGGTATTCCAGCCAGGCCTTCTTTGCCGCCGTATCCTTCCCTTCCAGGTCGAGGATCAGAGCCCTGTTATAAAGGGCCGCCGCATTCGTCGGCACCTCTTTCAGGACTGCATCATATGCCATCTTTGCCTGCTTCAATTCCCCGTTTCTCAGGCGGAGATGGCCCAGGTAGAGATGCGCCTGCGGATGGCGTCCGTTCTGCCGCAAGGCTTTCTCATAGCTTATCCTTTCGGACTTCCTCTCTCCCAGTTCGCCATAGGCGACCCCCAGCCAGAAGTAATAGTCCGCATTCCCCGGATCAAGCGCGACTGTTTTTTGAAAATGGGGTAAAGCCTCGGCCGCTTTATTCTGGGCAAGAAGGAAACGCCCCAGGTAGTATTGAGCAATATCGTTATCAGGATGCTCTTGCACCGCTTTTTTAAAGTATCTTTCCGCCTGACGGTATTCCCCGGTTTCCATATAATGACTCCCCTTGACCGTATTACTGAGGTCGGCCATACTGCAACCCGAGATAATGCCTGTCAGAAAGATGAGCGTTACCAGACTCCTGTACATCATGTTAGCCTCCTTGATGGATATAAAAAATGGTATGAATCCTTCTGGTTTCATTCTTTAACTGCACAAACCGGGCCAGAATGACCAACCTGGGTGGATTACACGTATCTCGCTGTTTTATTAAAATAACATCTCAACAACAAACAGCTACAACGGATAGTCTCCGATAAAGTGTAAACTAACTGGACAGTCGGCAAGGAAAGGCTTAGGCCGTCGCGTCCTGTTAATAGACAAACATCATCCGCAGCATTGCCTGCCATTACAGCTGCAGCTGTTCCTGCCTTCGTTTGATTTCTGTAAATGTTGCTGAGTTTATTGGTAATCAAAAAGTATTTGCAAAATTCAGCATAAAAGGGTAGCTTGCCCTTAATCTATGGGTTAGGCCTTGCTAGGATTGGAGGTCATCTTTTTATGGCTTCCCTCCCTTACCGGTTGGTTGGCTCCAAGCATTTGAATGGCGGAGGAAAAAGATCCATTAACAATTCATCATTAAAAATGGAGGTGAACCATGAGTCTTTTACGGAACATAAGGACAGTCTTACTTTTACTCGTATGTATTCTTTCGACGGGAACTTCTGCTTATGGAGGGTTCGAATTTCAATTGGGAGACCAGGCAAAAGGAGAAATCGGATTCTGGGCACAAACCTGGTACCAGTATGTGGAAGACGGAAAAGACAGCAACAATGACGGAATACGCGATAACGGCTTGAACGATTTTATGATTCGAAGGGCCTATTTTTCCATTCGAGGAGAAGCCACCCCGTATCTGGACTTTTTCACTTATATTGCCACCGATCGAATCGGCCAGGAAGGACTGAATGACTCATCCCTCGGATTAGGAAGCGGGGTAGCATTCAGGGATTTGTGGATAACACTCAAGCCTCACGAGACGTTCAAGATTCAGGTCGGTCGCATGTATGTGCCACTCACGCGAAACTATGGAACCACATCAACCATGTCGCTCCTCACGACCGATCTCGACTGGACACAAGGCGGTATTCGCAGCAACATCTTTTATCCGAACAAAGTCGGACGGGATGACGGAGCGACGCTGTGGGGCAATATCCGCGGCGGGTTGATCCAGTATCGTCTTATGCTTGGGGAAGGAGAAGAAGGTTCCCGAAATCCGGATGATAACCTGAGATTTGCGGGAAGAATCAGTGCCAGTTTATTTGAGCCTGAAACGGGTTGGTTCAATCCGGGTACGTACATGGGAAAAAAACGGGTGCTGTCTCTGGGGGCCGGCATCGACTCCCAGGATGATTTGCTGCTTGCCACCGAAAGAGAGGATTATTTTTCATGGACAGCAGACGTTTTCTACGATCAGCCTTTGGGAAGCTATGGGGCATTGACGTTTGAAGGTGCGTATATCGATATCAAAAACGGCCCCAACCCCATTACCTTCACGCAACAGGCCTCCGGAGACGACGCTTCCATCATTTCTTTAAAGGCAGGTTATCTTATGCCGGGAAATATCGGACCGGGACAGGTTCAACCCTTCGTTCACTTTCAGCAAATTTCTGTGGATGAAAGCGGCAAAGACGATACGAATGTTTACGGTGCAGGTCTGAACTATTTCATCAAAGGCCATGCCAACAAGATCAGCCTGGACTACACCTTTGTGGATCAGAAGCAGGAAATTCCGATCCAGGATGTCCAGGATCATTTTATCATAACTGTCCAGCTGGCGGCCGGGTTTTAGCAAAGAGGATCTACTCGGGATCTCGGGATTCATGTTTGTGGTTGCATGGCTTAATTGGCAATACAGCGTGTATACATAATAGGGTACGTTGTTGTGACTCATGGGTTGGATCATCATCTTCCGCATTTCCCGTCACTATCCGACCTGACTGGCTCCTTGGGGGAGCCAGTCAGGCCTTGCCTGCCATCATTTGAAACATCAACAGAGGCAAGCTTTTTGTGAAAAGGCAGGAATTATTTAGAAGGCGTAAACCAATCGGGTACGTAAGTCTGTAGCGTCCTTGGTCTCATTTTCATAATCAAGGACGGTGAAATCAACGGCTACGCTCCAGTTTTCGAGAACTCCGGCAAAATTGTACGCAAGGTTGAGGGTATACTCATCGAGATCGGCATTATCGATCGGATTATCAAACCTGGTAAACCGCAACTTGGAGGTAAGAGATTTTTCGTAATTATATCCAACACCGACCTGGTAGGAATCCGTTCCGGCTTCAAAGGCCCCCACTCCGGCTGTTTTGGTTGTATCGGTATACTGATTATATGCCCCCTGCCCAAGACCTCTGTAGACCCTGGCATCCCCGGCCGAGCCTCCGACCGTTGTGTACCCGGCAAAGAGATCGACCCCGACAACATTCAGGCCGGCCCTGAACCCCACCAGATAGTTGTCGTCTTTGGTCGAATCGTCATAGTTTGTATAAAAATACTGCCCTGCGACATACGGCTTGGTGGGCACCTCGGCAAAGGTATATTTGGCATCGGCATATACCCCGGCAACTTCATCCAGCACATTTGTATACTGGGCCTGAAGGGCGAGATTTTTCAGGGAACTGTTCTTCAGATACAAAGACAGAAGCCCATCCTCCCCGACGTCGTAAAAATCTCCCGGTTTACCGCTGCCATTCTCCTCAAAATCAACAAAAAAATTGTCGGCATAACTCGACTCATCCGTCCGGGTCTGATATTTCCTTACCCAGCCGACACTGACGGTCGTATCCGGAATGTCAGTATTCGTTAAGAAATAGCCCTCAAAAGATTCCTTTATAAGTCTGGATCCGGAGTTTGCAATTAAGGGCAGGTTGATATGTTGCCTGCCGCCCTTGAATCTGGTTTTGTACAAATCGTACTGCAGATATGCCTCCGACATGACCGCACCATCGGCATCCATACTCCCCTTGGTCACGTTGCTTTCATCATCTTTATAACCGATGAACGACGCCTGAAACTCACCGCCCAAGCGCAGGCCATACAGTTTTCCTGTTACATACTCCAAATTACCGCCGTTAGCCCAGATACCGCTATCCTCTTTTGTGTCGGTATCGAATGTTTCGGCATAGTAAAAGCTTTTCAGGCTGCCGCCGGCTTTTCCTTTTTCGAACGCCTCGCGCAACGAAGTCGCGTCGTCATCGGCAAAAGCACTTGAGCTCATTCCAATGGCAAGAATACTTCCGGTTACAGCAACTCTTCTCAATACTCCCATAACTTCCTCCATTCCCTGTTGCCCTCTGTGGTAACTACCTGTAAGACGAAAAATACCTGCAATGAGATGAGGGGGGCCTCTTTGAGGTATTTTTCGTTGCAAAACCAGCCTGACACCTCCATCAATTAAACGAAATTATTGTAAAACCCATCGACCGTATTCATCGCGACAGGCGGTCGCCAAAGTCGTTTCTCTTCTTCCATCTATGGTACTGTCGATTTCCGCAGTTCGACAGATTCCAGCCTCGGTCCTCACCACCGCCCGCGGGGTGGCCCGATGCATGTGCCCGCTGTCGGGGTTCTGCCAGGAGGTGGTCTGACCCGAGATACCCCGTTCATACACCAGTCCGAGTTGCTGACTGTCATACTTGTCCATCTCGTTGCCGACGATATATCCCACCATGGTACCCACCGCGACACCAATAAGCGTCGCACCGGTGTTACGACCAATAGCCTGCCCGATAATGCCCCCGCCAACCGCTCCCATTCCTGCACCGGATTGAGCTCTGTTGAGCTGATGACTGCAGGAGCTGATCGCCGATACCAAAACAAATAAAACCAGTAATTTTATAAGATTAGCCATGACTGACTTTTTAATATTTTCAGAATTCATCTTAATGAATAGCCCGTAAACACCAATTGCTATTCAATCCTTCATCAAATGCAAAACCCGTTACACCTTCCCACACCTCAAAAGAGGGGGGAAAAGGTATGGGAAGGGTAACGGAGAAATCAATGCATGCCCCCACCACCCATGCCGCCGCCGGGATAATATAAGGAGTTTGCACCAACATAGGTTGTCCGTGAATAGGCCCGGTAGGGCGTACCTACATAGACAGCGGAAGGATAGGACGTTCTTTCATAGACCTGGGCAGAACCATAGTGTCCGGAATGGGACGTATCGTATCCGCGGGCACAGGAACTGACTGCCAACACCAGCAGGGACAAGAGCAAGACTGTATGTATCGTTTTCATGTTCTTTTGTTTTCCTTTTTTAGAATCCATTTGGGTGGGAGGCAATGCTTACGCCTCCTCTGTAATGAGAATGAAAAAGCTCTGCCGGCCATTAATGCATTCCGCCCATCCCTCCACCACTGTTATAATGATTGATATTTCCTCGGTACTGCATTGAACCGGAATATGCCGGGTATGAAACATTCTCAACTACGCCATGATGATCATCCCATCCCCGGGTCCGGTAATCCTCAGTGACCACAACCCGAACATTGCCGTTATTCCCAACACCTCCATCATGATATGCTCCCGCATGGTGGTCGGTACCGATATCGCCACTCATGGTTATGCTTCTGATATCCAAGTCTTGTGCGGGGACAGCTCCCATCGCATGACCGTCGATGCCGACATCGCCTGCGTGCCGCTCAAACACCCCCAAGTCATAACCAATTTGAGAGAAGGGAGTTCCCGAGGAATGCATGGTTGTGATGGTGACTACAGGGACTCCGGCCGCTTGCGCCATGAGCGAGGTGAGCAGAGTTTCCGCTTCGCGCAGAGAGTTTTCGGCCGCCACGATCTCGACCCGATTCCCCCGCGTGCGAACCTCCATCAGGTTGGTTTCCACTACGGAGACATGGGACATGGCCGATTCGATCAGCCGCTGTCGGGATGTCATCATCTCTTGCCGGGCAGTAATATGTCCCCCATCATGAGCGCTCTGGCCGGAGTGATATCCGGCGCCATCCCTTGCTCCGGCAGAAAGAGGGGTGGAAAGAAGAAGCCCCCACAGAACCAGGGCGGCCATCCTTCCGGAACCAGTATTTCTTGTTGTCATTGAATCCTCCATATAATTGAAATTAATGAGGCGGGATGTTTTTTGGCCCACCCTGTTCTTGTTAAAGCGAGTTTTGTTTCTGCCATTGTTCTGAACTTCAGCCGATTGACCTTCTTATCGCAATAAGTAGGCCACAGGTCGATCTTCTTAGAAGAAGACCTGATAATGTTTATAATTTCAATGAGTTGTGAATACGAATTGCAGCAAGGAGAAGACCGAAAAATTCTTTTGATGTACAAAATTCAAACATGTGTCAGCAGGCAAAACAGCCGAGATCGTCTCAATATTTTACAATCGCCCACATCCCCCACCGGCAAGTGTGCCACTCTCCAACCGCACCGCCCTGCCCTGACAAACGAATCAAAGACGAAAAACAACAGGGAACGGCTTGCTATTCAAATCCGGTTTTTGATAAACTTGTTTTGTAAATGCCTGTGAAATAGTCTCAATTATGGACACTGCCCCACTCTATTCGTCCAAATAATGTACACTGCACAGCGGCATGAGGAGATGCCCGCCTTATTATTTCTGCCGGTTACATGAAATGTAATGTCGTTAATTCAGGGAGATATCCACATTTATCTTTTCCCAGCATTCTGGAACATGAAATGCAAAGCAGCCTTGACAAAATATGGGTTGCACCTACCCTGATAAACAGGGCTTTTTCAGAGTTCCCTTGCGGGACACTCTTTTATTCTTTATTGCCAAGGGACAACAAAGGGGGGAAAAATATGGTTGTAAAAACGTTGTTCATTGTCCTTTTGGTTGGATCGATCTCCGCCGTCCATCTGTTGTACACCGGGACCGATCTTGGGTTTCATATGCTCCACCAACAGCTCTTTTACATTCCACTGGTACTTGCCAGTTTTTGGTTCGGTACCCGTGCCGGTCTGTCGACGGCGGTTGCCGTAAGTATTCTGTACGGACCGGCTATGCTCTTGAGGCACCATGAAGGGGGAATGCATCTGACAGTTATCACCCAGATAGCTCTCTACCTCTTCGTCGCCTTCTTGATGGGATGGTTGTCGGACAGGCAGCGCCGACAACAGCAGCAACTGCTCAAAAATGAGCGGATTACCGCTCTCGGCAAAGCTGCATCGACACTCGGCGTTGAAATACGCGATATTGTCACAGGCGTTGATTCAATCTATAGACAATCGGGCGGATTGAAAAATGACGATGCCAACGATGATTTCCTCAGCGAGATTGACCGGTTGAAAAGAATGGTAGATGGCTTGAGTCATTTCGCCCCCACTCTTGATCACACATCCTTATCAACCGATCTCAATGACATACTGCGACATAGCTTTAAGAAATATCGTCCACAGGCGGCCGGCAAAGGGCTGAATATGACGATTGAGCCCACTGGAACGGGCTGCCCGTCGACGATATCGGTGGAACCGCTCTTCCGCATCTTCGATGAACTGGTCAGCAATGCCATAGATTTTTCCCAACGGGGACAGGATGTCGTTTTAAGGTCATTCAGCAGTGAAAATGAATGGGTGCTCGAGGTAGCTGATTCAGGACCCGGAGTGGCAAAGGAAAACGAAGAAAAACTCTTTAGCGCATTTTTCACAACCAGACCGGATGGATATGGTCTTTCCCTCTCTTCCGGCAGAAAATTGTTGCGAGACCTCGGCGGTGATCTGATTTATCGGCCCGGAGACAACGGCGGGGCAGTTTTCAGGATGCATATACCTCGATAAGATAATGATGGTTTTGCCTAGGAATATTTAATGAGATGCGTATTCAAACTATCACAAAAGGAGCAGGTATGATAATTGCGGCAGGGGCAGTTTTCAGGGCAAACGCCACCAGCTGTCTTCGGTTATTCCTGACCGTGTCAGTTGTCTTGATTGGTTTCATAACATGTTTCATCACAACATCCATTGGTCAAGCCCGGGAAATCCCGGAGGAACTCTCCACTCTGATTACCGAGGCGATGGAAAATAACCAGGAACTTCGTAGTCTTGAAGAAAAAGTCCAAGCCCTCGAAGCGGAAGCGCCCGCAGCGGGATCATTGCAGGATCCGATGGTGGGAATAGCCCTTGCCAACGTGCCGACCGATAGCTTCGACCTCGATCAGGAAGCGATGACGCAAAAGCAGTTATTCGTCTCCCAAAGGTTTCCCTGGTTCGGCACCCTGGCTTTGACGGAGCAGATCGCCATGCTGAAGGCCTTGGAACAAGCAAAGATGCTTGAAGCAAAAAGACTCAATATCGCAAGGCAAGTGGCGGAAACCTGGTACGACCTCCTGTTTCTTGAGCAAAACCTTGAACAGAACGCCCGACTCACGGCGATTATCACCCAGATCCTGCAAGTCACCGAGACGCGGTACAGCACCGGTATAGGCCTGCAGCAGGATATCCTGGCGGCCCAGGTTCAACTCTCCGAACTCATCGAAGAGGATGTGGCAATCAACGGCAAAAGGCGCCTCCTTTCCGACCGGCTGGGAGCACTTTTAAACCGAACGGATTTTTACTACCAGAGCAGCATCGAACTGACCATGCCGGAAATGCCGATTCCCTCAGGAGAAACCCTTGCCGCAAAAGCACTGTATTCGTCTCCGCTGCTGGAGGCGCAGAGAGTTGTCATCGACAGGTCAAGGATGGAAGTCGATCTTGCCAAAAAAGACTATATGCCAAACATAGATGTGCGCCTGAGTTACGGTCAACGCGATGATAACCCGCTCAATGGCGATGACCGGGCGGATCTTGTCTCTGCAGGAGTAACCTTTTCCGTCCCGCTTTGGCATAATACCAAACAAGACAACAAGTTTGTCGCGGCCATGAGGCGTCTTGCCGCCGCAGAAAAGGGCCTGAAAGGCCTTGAACTGAGCCTTCCCCATAAAATTGACGGGATACTCGCGGAAATAGAGAGCGCCCGGGAAAATTACAAGCTCTTCAGCGAAGTGCTCTTTTTTCAGGCCCAACAACTTGCCGACTCATCCCTTGCCGCTTATTCGGTCGGCAAGCTGGAATTCAACTCGATGCTTTCAGCCCGTCTCCGCCTCGAACGGATAGAACTCAAGAGTGAAAAATTTAAATTCGAAATGTATAAAAAACTTGCCGAACTGGAAGAAACCGTCGGAAGTCCCTTAACATTTGCAGAGGAGAACTAATGAAGCGCATTCTAGCATCACTCCTGGCACTCATCCTCCTGTTCTTTGCCGGTTTTTCGACGACTATGGCAGGATTGAAAGCCGGCGATATCGATCCCGTAACCGGAAAGAAAATCAAGTATTGGGCAGCGCCCATGGACCCCACCTACATCCGCGACGAGCCGGGCAAGTCGCCGATGGGGATGGATCTGATACCGGTATTCGAAGAGGATGAGGGCGGCGAAAAACTCCCGGCTTCAACCATTCGCATCGACGCGGTGACGATTCAAAACATGGGGGTGCGGACCGCACCTGTCCGTACGGCGGAATTGAGCAAATCGATTCGGGCACTCGGAACGGTTACTTTCGACGAAACCAAGATCTACGCCGTTAATGTTAAATTCAATGGGTGGATCGAGAAACTCTATGTGGATTTTGTCGGTGAAAGTGTCAGAAAAGGTCAACCTTTGTTCGACATCTACAGCCCCGAGCTGGTTACCGCGCAGGAAGAGTATCTGCTGGCGGTGCGGCAAATGGAAAACCTGGCCAAAAGCGACTATGCAAGTGTGCGCCGCAATGCTGAAAGTCTGCTGCGCGCAGCGACTCAACGGCTTGAGTATTGGGATCTGGAAAAAGAGCAAATAGCCAGACTGAATAAATCCGGAATCGCCCAGAAAACCATCACCGTCTACTCGCCTGCAAGCGGTGTTGTCATAAAGAAGGAAGCCCTTCAGGGGCACTATGTCAAAGCCGGCATGCACCAATATGAAATTGCCGATCTCTCCAAAGTCTGGGTTGACGTTGAAGTGTATGAGTATGAGCTGCCCTACGTCAATAAAGGGATGGATGTGGAAATGGACCTTTCCTATCTTCCCGGCAAACGGTTTAAAGGCGAAGTCCTCTTTATCTACCCCTTCCTTAACCCCAAGACCCGGACAGCCAAGCTTCGTCTTGCCTTTGACAATAAAGAGGGTCGGCTGAAACCCGACATGTACGCCAACGTCTATTTAGAGTCTAAAATAGCCGACAGCGCGGTCGTTATTCCGCAACAGGCGGTAATCGATTCAGGGGTTCGAAAGCTGGTATTTGTTACCCGCGGCGAAGGAAAATTCGAACCTCGCGATGTCAAACTCGGCATTGAAGGCGCCGACAACACCTATCAGGTTCTTGAAGGATTGAAGGCAGGTGAGGAGGTTGTAGTGTCGGCACAGTTTATGTTCGACTCCGAATCCCGGCTTCGTGAAGCAATCCAGAAAATGCTCGAAGCGAAAGGCAAGCCGGCCGAGCCCGCAATGTCCGACGATGATCTGAAGATCGACGATCTCGATATGAGTGACACTGAGGACCTTGATATCTCAAACATGAAAATGGAATAATCGATGATTAAAGCAATAATCGAGGCCTCAATCCGCAACAAGTTCATCGTCTTGCTGCTCACCGTCTTTATCATTGCCGGCGGGATCTGGGCAATGCTGAAAACTCCTTTGGATGCCATTCCGGATCTGTCGGACGTCCAGGTCATAGTCTTCACTGAATTCCCCGGCCAGGCGCCGCAGGTTGTTGAAGATCAGGTCACCTATCCGCTAACGACCGCGATGCTCTCCGTACCCTTTTCCAAGGTGGTCCGCGGTTACTCGTTTTTCGGCATGAGTTTCACCTATATCATTTTCGAAGACGGGACGGATATGTACTGGGCGCGCAGCAGGGTCATGGAGATCCTGAATTATGTCTCCAAACGGCTGCCGACAGGAATCAGCCCCACCCTGGGCCCGGACGCCACGGGAGTCGGCTGGGCTTTCGAATATATTCTGGAAAGCGATCGCCATGATCTTCAGCAGCTCCGCTCGATCCAGGACTGGTTTCTCCGTTATGAACTGACAAGCGTGCCCGGTGTCGCCGAGGTTGCCTCCATCGGCGGCTTTGTCAAACAATACCAAGTAGTGGTCGACCCCAATAAACTTCTCGCCTATAACATCCCGCTGCAGAAGATCCGGATGGCCATCCAGCGCAGCAACAACGATGTCGGCGGCAGGCTCATTGAAATGGGCGAAACGGAATTCATGGTCCGTGGCCTGGGATATATCAAAAGCATCAAGGACCTTGAAGAGATCCCTCTCGGCGTCGACGATCGAGGTACACCCATCTTGTTGAAAAACATTGCTTCCATCAATATCGGCCCCGAACTGCGAAGGGGTGTGATGGATTTCAACGGTCAAGGGGAGGCCGTAGGCGGGATAGTTGTCATCAGATACGGCGCAAATGCCCTTGAAGTTATCAACAATGTCAAAAAGCGCCTTGCCGAGATCAAATCGGGGCTTCCCGAAGGCGTGACGATCAGACCCGTCTATGACCGCTCCGGCCTTATTGAGCGGGCCATCGACAATCTCGCAAAAACCCTTATCGAAGAAAGTTTCATCGTCGCACTGGTCTGTATTCTCTTTCTTTTCCACCTGCGCAGTGCCCTGGTCGGCATCATCAGTCTGCCCATCGGCGTATTCATGGCCTTTATCATCATGGAACGTCAGGGGATCAACGCCAATATCATGAGCCTTGGCGGGATTGCCATCGCCATCGGGGCGATGGTCGATGCCGCCATCGTCATGGTAGAAAACGTTCATAAACACCTGGAACACAATGAGGGGAAAAAGGATCATTGGGAAGTGATTCGCGAAGCTTCGGTTGAGGTCGGGCCTTCACTCTTTTTTTCGCTGCTCATTATCGCCATCAGCTTCTTGCCTGTCTTTACCCTGGAAGCGCAGGAAGGCCGAATGTTTCGCCCCCTGGCCTACACCAAAACATACTCAATGATGGGCGCCGCATTTCTGGCTATTACCCTTGTTCCGGTACTGATGGGTTACCTGGTCCGCGGTCATATCATGCCGGAAAAAAAGAATCCTCTCAACCGGCTCCTGATCTGGATATATCATCCGATCATCAAGGGGGTGCTGAAAGTCAAATATCTGGTCGTCATTTTCGCCGTCTTCGCCCTTGCCGCGGCCTATATTCCGTACAATCGGATGGGCTCGGAATTCATGCCGCCACTCAATGAGGGGGATTTGCTCTATATGCCGACGACCCTCCCGGGTATTTCGATAACCAAGGCGAAAGAACTTTTGCAGCAAACCGACCGGATTATCAAATCGTTTCCCGAAGTGAATACCGTCGCCGGTAAAGTAGGCCGGGCGGAATCCGCAACAGACCCGGCGCCGCTGTCGATGATTGAAACGACAATCACCCTGAAACCGGAAGACCAGTGGCGAGAGGGCATGACCATCGACAAGCTGATAACCGAGCTTGACAAGGCCATAAAGTTTCCGGGACTCACGAATGCCTGGACCATGCCGATTAAAACCAGGATCGATATGCTCTCCACCGGAATAAAGACCCCTGTGGGACTGAAACTCATGGGAGACGACCTGCAGGTCCTGTCCGATCTGGGTGAGAAGGTGGAAGCCATTATCAGGGACGTACCGGGGACGGCAAGCGTCTATGCCGAGCGGGTTACCGGCGGCAACTTCCTCGACTACACTATCAAGCGTGAAGAGGCTGCCCGCTACGGCCTGACTGTCGGCGATGTTCAGGATGTGATCATGACTGCAGTCGGTGGGATGAACGTCACCTCTACGGTCGAAGGTCTCGAGCGGTATCCGGTCAATCTGCGATACGGCAGTGAATTGCGTGACTCTCCGGAAAAACTCAAACGGATCTTGATACCGACCCCGACGGGTGCCCAGATCCCCATCACTCAGGTAGCCGATATCACAATTAAAAAAGGTGCGCCGTCGATCAAGAGCGAAAACGCCAGACGAAATGCCTGGGTCTATGTGGATATTGCCGGGGTCGATGTCGGGACATATGTCGAAAGAGCAAAAAAGGCGGTCGCCGAAAATTTCGAGCTGCCGCCGGGGTACAGTATCGTCTGGAGCGGACAGTATGAATACATGGTGAGAGCGCAACAAAAACTCAAAATCGTTGTGCCGGCGACCCTTATCATCATTTTCCTGCTCCTCTATCTCAATTTCAAAAACGTTACCGAGAGTATGATTGTGATGTTGTCTGTCCCCTTTGCCCTGACCGGCGGGCTCTGGCTTATGGACTGGATGGGATACAACATGAGTGTCGCGGTTGCCGTAGGTTTTATCGCGCTGGCGGGTGTTGCCGCCGAGACGGGGGTCGTCATGCTCATCTATCTCGACATCTCCTATAAAAAATACAGGAAACAATACGGCAGCGCCTTCTGCAAACAACATCTCAACGAAGCAATCGAGGAAGGGGCGGCGCTGCGGGTTCGGCCGAAAATGATGACGGTTGTTGCAATCATCGCCGGCCTTGCCCCAATTATGTGGAGTTCCGGCACCGGCTCGGAAGTCATGAAACGAATAGCCACGCCAATGGTTGGCGGCATGCTCAGTGCGACAGTTTTAACATTAGTTGTTGTCCCGGCCATTTACGGGATATGGAGAGGATTCGGCTTACCGAGCAGCCCGCCTGCTGCAACGGAGCCGGAAAGCGATGAATCAGGGCGCTTGGCCCAATAATAGCCCCAAAAGAAGAACACACTGTAAAAAATTGGTGGATCAAGACGAAACGGGAATGGCCGTCACGGCTCCGGTTTCAATAACAACAAGCACAACCAAAAGGAGTTCACAATGAAAAGATTTTATGTCCTTATTGCCCTCATCTCTCTGACTTTTGCAGCCGGCGCTGGAGCTATGGAAGGTATGGACCACGGCAGCACGCAAAAAGGAGAGGCATTTGTCCATGCCGCCATGGTTGACGGTATTCATGCGGAATTTCAGGTTATGGATCTGGCCGACATGAACATAACCGACCCGGAAGGCAAAACGCACCACATCATGGTGTCGTTTCTCAAAAACAATGAAAAAATCACCAAGGCTGCAGGCAAAATCAAGCTCATTACCCCATCGGGACAAGAACAAATCAGCGACCTGAAAGATTTCGGCAGCGGAGTCTTCGCCGCCAATTTCAAAATTGATGAAAACGGCAAATATGGTGTAATTTGTCTTTTCAAAGACGAAGCCGGCCCACATACGGTCAAGTTCTGGTACGAACATCATAAGATGTAAAAAAAAATTTGAATTACAGTTCCGACGAATGCGGCGCAAGCCTGCGCCGCATTCGTGTTATGCCGAAAAGCTCCAATCTTCCCATCCGTTTCACATCATAGAGAAAATAATCATGCGGGATACACTGCTTCTTAAAGCGGAAAAATCATTCACCTTCTCCAAACCCGCTTTTTTTCTGCTTCTTGCCGCCGTAATCCTCTCCGGGATTCTCGCCGCTGCAACTGTCGACCATATCGACCGTGGATTGCAACTTATGAAGCTGTCCTTCCATCGCCAGGGGACGACCATGATCCATGCCTTTGAGGCCGGCACCAGAACATCGATGCTGTTTCGGCGATCGACGGGACATAATCCCCTGGTCGATCTCGCCTCCGAGATTTTAAAAGACAGTGGTATCGCCTATATCAGAATAATCGATGAAAAAGATACTGTTCTTGTTTCTGAAGGTTCGCTGCCGGTATCCATGATAAAAACCTATGCCGACATCCAGGAGGTCGGCACAAACCCTGTCTCGACAATTAATTGGCGTGACGGCATCTTTGAAGTAACCAAACAGTTCATTCCGATCCAGGCGTCCCCAACAGGCATGACCATGATGGAACAACGCTGGGAACAATGGAACATGGCGCACAAACCGCAGGGCAGGATGTTTATTTCCGTCGGCTTTTTTACCAGTGAGTTTGAAACGGCCAGAAAAGAAGATATGCATCACACGCTTTTTATGTTGTTGATGCTCCTCCTTCTCTTTTCCGCCGGTCTTTATTTTCTTTATCTATACCGAAAGATGCAGGTCACCCACGCCACCCTGCTGAACACCAGACTCTACGCCGACAACGTCCTGGAATGCATCCCCGACAGCCTGATAACCCTGGATCCCGACAACAAGATCGTCTCCTGTAACGAAAATACCGAGAAGTTGCTTGGCAAATCGATGGACGACATCGCCGGACAGCCGATTTTCGATGTCTTCCCGGCATGCCCGGCGGAACTCCTCAAAGCACACGACAATCCCCTCGAGCAAACCGCAGAATGTCAGCATGCAGGCGGCGAGATTGTGCCGGTCATAGTCGGCAGCGCCCGATTGTTCGATCATCAGGGGAACTGGATCGGACATGTCCTGGTACTGAGGGATATTCGGGAAATTCGGAAAATGGAATTGCAGCTCGAACGATCGAGAAGACTGGCAGCCCTTGGCAGCATGGCAGCGGGCATTGCCCATGAAGTACGCAACCCGCTCGGCACGCTGAGAGGATTTGCCCAGTTTTTCGGTTCTGAAACCGGGGCTTCCGATGCCTGTAAAAAATACGCTCACTTCATGATAAGTGAAGTCGACAGGCTCAACCAGCTTGTCTCCGAACTTCTGCAGTTCGGAGCCCCCCGTGAATTGGTTTTCGAGAAGGTGGATGTCGATGCCTTCCTGGAGAAAATCTCAACTCTTCTGGCGAGTGATTTCTCAGCAAAAAAGATCACGTATTCATGTCATAAGGATGAAGATGTCATTCTTTATGGAGACGCCAATCTGCTCATTCAGGTCATCCTCAATATGTTGAAAAACAGTATCCGGGCGACACCCGTGGAAGGTGAAATTTCACTTGAGTTGACTCAGTCCGGCACCGATTGTCGGATATGCGTTCGTGACTCGGGAAAAGGAATGAATGAGGAAATCCAGAACAAGATGTTCGATCCTTTCTTCACCGACAGCAAAGACGGCACCGGTCTGGGACTGGCAGTCTGCCACCAGATAGTCGAACAGCACCATGGCCGCTTCGAAGTAACGTCGAAGGTCGGCCAGGGAACGGCTGTTGTGATCATATTACCCCAATCACCCCGGGAGATGCGGCATCATGCCTAAAAAACACGCAGGAAAGTTTGATATCTTACTGGTCGACGACGATTTTGGTCATCGCACCATGCTCAAGCTGAACCTGGAAAAATTGGGATATAATGTAATTGACAGAGAAGACGGCGATCAGGTTCTCGAGGCAGTCGGAAAAATGCCTTTGGATCTCATTCTGCTCGACCTGAAGATGGAAAGGATGGGAGGAATAGAAACCCTTGAAGCGCTGGCTTCCGCCGGCATTACTATTCCGACCATTGTCATTACCGCTTTCTCGTCGATTGAAAGTGTCGTGACGGCGATTAAAAAAGGAGCGTACGATTACGTAACCAAACCAATCGATATCGGCAACCTCGCCCATATCCTGACTCGTGCACTCGACCACAACTCTTTGAAAAGAGAAAACGACCAGCTCAAAAAGCGCTTAGCGGAACAGTACACCTTTGGCAATATTATCGGCGCAAGCTCGGTTATGCAGGAATTATTCGCCACGCTGTCGCTGGTCGCCAACAGCGATGCGACGGTGCTCATCCGCGGAGAGTCGGGAACAGGCAAAGAGCTTGTCGCCAATGGTCTTCATGAAAACAGCCCGAGAAAAAACGGTCCCTTTATCAAAGTCAACTGTTCCGCTCTGCACGAGAGTCTGCTGGAAAGCGAACTGTTCGGTCATGAGGCAGGAGCCTTCACCGGGGCCACCATCAGAAGAAAAGGCCGATTCGAACTCGCTCACAAAGGCACCCTTTTTCTTGATGAAATCGGCGACATGAGCCTGACGACTCAGGCCAAGATCTTGCGGGTGTTGCAGGAAGGTGAATTCGAAAGATTAGGAAGCAGCGACACGATGAAGGTCGATGTAAGGCTGCTGGCTGCCACCCACAAAGATCTCGATGCGATGATCAAACAGGAGACCTTCAGACAGGATCTTTTTTTCCGTCTGGCGGTAGTACCGATTGTCATGCCTCCGCTCAGAGAACGCCAAGGCGACATCGTCGAGCTGGCAAATCATTTCCTTTCCCGCTATACCGTAAAAAACAAAAAGAACATCAAGGGGTTTCATCCCGAGACCCTGAGCATTTTCATGCGGTACAATTGGCCAGGCAATATAAGAGAATTGGAAAACACCATAGAACGGGCGGTTATCCTGTGTCTTGGCGAAGAGATCACCCCGCGTGAACTGCCCCCGCATTTCCTGCCGGAGCATGAAGACACCAGCAGCAGAAACCTGCCGGATCAGGGCTGGACCCTGCGCGACATGGAGCGGGAAATGATTCGTTCGATGCTGCAGGAAACAAACAACAACAAGAGCCTGACCGCCAAAAAACTGGGCATTGCTCGACAAACCCTGATCAATAAGCTCAAGGAATACAATTTGTAGGTCCCCGCTCGTCACCTGCTTAGCTGTGGACGCTCTTTAGGTCATTACTCCAAAGCGAAACGGCTTCGTGTTCCGGTTGCCATTATTGCTTTCAGGCCCGTTTCCGTAAAGATGCCGATTGTCACGACCAACAGCACCCAGAGTATATTCCCGAGGGCCCTTGGGGAGTGTTTTGCGGTCAGAGGGCGACAAGAACCTTGTTGAGGTCCGGAAGCACCTGGGGAAGGCCGGCGACCAGTTTCTTGATCCCCGCATCCGATTCGTCGGCAGCAGCCGGGTCGACCGTCGTTTTTTCGGCCCCGAAGAGGCGTCGCCATGCACTTGCGATTCATGCGCTGCCGAGGAGAGATGTCCCAGGAAACGGAACGGCATGGCGAAAACGTTCCGTTTTCATAAATGAATAAATGAAGTCAATTCGGATATTTCAAGAAGGCAGTTCGGTCTTTAAACTGTCGCAGCCGGGTGAGAATGACCTCCAGCCCGGACAGCGCAAAAGGATTCCATCCGCTCCCGGTAATGCTGGCGGTTGCCCAGGATTGCGGCGATGTTTTCCCTTAGCCGATCGGGGGTGGCGTCCTGCAGAGGAAAAAACTCCAGCAGCCCCTTGTCTTTCAACCGTTTGGCTGGGATGAGCTGTTATTATACGGTTCGATCGGATCGTAGATGTTCCGGTTGCCGTAGATCCAGATTTCATCGTAGAGCTCGTCGAGAATATCGCGCAGTCCGAGGATGGTAACCGTCGACGGGCTGAATTCCCTGAGCCATTCGAGGGTCCGCAGCACTTCCCGCTTCAGGCCGAGCGGTTCCTTGTCGACAATAAAGAAATGTGGCCGAAAGGTCTTGGCCGTGGCCAGGATGATGTTGGTCCTCATGGCAAGCGCTTGTTCCTGACCAATGTCAATCGACCGTTGTTTTCCGAAAGTAGCAAGCAGTTAAATACAAGTTCGGTGCGGCACGGGTCTGTATGAGAGACTGGTAACCATCATAAACCCAGTCTCCCACCCCACAGTCACTTTGTCGAGAGTTCATCTTTCTTTCTGTCTGTAATTTGCCGCATCTCCTCTAGCTCCTGAGGCACAAAATACTTGAACCTGACCTGCTTGCTCAACTGGCCAGTGAATTCAGAGAAAGCCATGGTTATCTTTCGCGCCTCATCCATAAGCGCAGCTCCTGCTTCATGGGAAATCCCCCCTGGCTCTCCCAATTGCCCCTTGAAATGAGCATACGCCTGGTCGAATTGCCGCAGAACATTGAACATGATGCTGCCCATTGGTGAGTTGATTCTCATGACTCTTGAGCCGCGCTCCTTGACCATGGAGATTTTTCTCTCCAGAATCTCTTCCTTGGTAAATCTCTTTTTTTCATTCGACGTTTCCTGAATTTCTTTCTCCAATTTTCTCTCCCTATAGATTGATAGATTTGATTGATAGATTTTTAAGATTTACCAGTAATCCTGGCATGGTTGCGTTTGATTTTACTTCTCCGCCACATATCTATTAAAAAGACTATCCCGTAAGGCAGGATGGCGGCCACCATAACAAGCAACGAACACCTGGTGGCTATCGGCATGATATTGGGGAGCATAGTCATGTAGCCATAATAGATTGCCTCGGCATTTTTGCCCAAATATTGAGCAAGTTGCCAGACCCTTTCCGGGGTGCTCAAGCCGGTGAGTAAGGTATAGAAAATGTAGATCATAAAACTTTTAAATATCAGTACGAGCATCCTGCCGGTGAAGAAAGCATTGATGGCCTTGCGGGTAACTACACCGATAAAGTATCGGCTGATATAGGCGCAAAGGAAGGTGTTGGCGATGACCGGCAGAAAAGGAAAAGAGCCGAACATGGTTTTCAAAAACAAATTTGGTGATTTCAAGACAAAAGGCACCAGATAAAATTCAACCGCTGGTAGAAGCAAGAGTAGGAAGAGTCCTTCTGTCAGACCACTTTTCGCCCCGACCCCGAAAAACCCCAGAGAGTTTTCCAGTGTCAAATAGGGAGTATTCAAAATTCTGTGTCACGGTTCATAATTCTCAATCAACCACTGAAGGTAGCGGAAGCTGAAACCAGCTCCGAGAATGGGCCCTCAGATATGCTCGTCGGAGGAGCTGGTTTCAGCTGGA
>Ga0209643_1000333_pt1 | contig 99150 bp, 90 predicted proteins | sample AutmiccBRH37_all_FD_187383 | JGI IMG/M metagenome (GOLD analysis project Ga0209643, IMG submission 187383) | Deep subsurface microbial communities from Mt. Terri, Switzerland - Autotrophic microbial communities BRH/37_all (SPAdes) (version 2) | ecosystem: Environmental > Aquatic > Deep...
ACATCGGCCGAAACATCGGCATCCGCCTCGCGCCGATCATTGACCAGAGTGTCGAAGGCTTCGGCAAAACCGGGGTCATTGACTGACATGCGGAATGTCATCGGACCTGTCCCGCCAGCTCGCGGAATTTCTGCACCAGCGGCGTCAGCTCGGCGCTGCGCATCTTGAATGCGGCGCGGTTGACGACCAGCCGGCCGGAAATATCCAAGATGCGGTCGGTCTCCACCAGGTCATTGGCCTTCAGCGTGCTGCCCGATTCGACCAGATCGACGATATGCCGCGACAGGCCCAGCGACGGCGCCAGTTCCATCGCCCCGTTCAGCTTGACGCATTCCGCCTGGATGCCCTTGCTCTCGAAATAGCGGCTGGTGAGATTGGGATATTTGGTCGCCACCCGCAGATGCGAGACATTGCCCACCTGTTCCGCATCGTCCTTCGGCTGCGCCACCGACAGGCGGCAGCGCCCGATGCCGAGATCCACCGGTGCGTACAGTTCGCTATAGCCGAATTCCTCGATCACGTCCGAACCGACAATACCGATCTGGGCCGCCCCATGCGCCACAAAGGTCGCAACATCGAACGCCCGCACCCGGATGATCGCCATGTGCGGCAGATTGGTCGCGAATTTCAGGCTGCGGTTGGACTTGTCAAAAAAGGCGTCTTCCGGCACAATCCCCGCCTGCTCCAGGAGCGGCAGGGCATCGTCCAATATCCTCCCTTTCGGAATTGCAAAGATCAGCGGTTTGGCCATGGTGGCCGCGGCTTTAGGGGTTCGCAGATGAAAGGGCAACGAGTTATGGACATTTTGGATGTGGAAGATATCGCGCAGGGAATGCGCGGCCAGGCCGAACATTGTCTGCGCAACGGCGCACCGGTGACGGCCTCGATCATACTGGCCCAGTTGCTCCTGATGGACGGCCCGACCGCCTGCGGGCAAAAAATAGCGCACTGGCCGGGAAAGCCGCTGGAAGACGCGATGCCGCTGCGCCTGACCGGTGGCCTCCATCATCTCTTTCTCAGCGGCAGGGAGCCGCGACTGGGCGAGATTTATGAAGGCCGGATCACCGATCAGGATCAGATCGATCAACTCGTCGGCCAGGTGGTGGCCGATCATGACGCCGAACTGCTGCCCTGGTTCGACGGCCCGCCGCAGACCAACGAATCCGGCCGCTCGGCCAGTTTCATGGCTGGCCTGCTCTGGCTATCGGGGCGGGTCGGTCCGCGATTCGAACTGCTGGAACTCGGAGCCAGCGCCGGGGTCAACACGATGATGGGGCGCTATCATTACGATCTGGGCGGCGTGCAGGCGGGACCAGCGGATTCGCCGATGCGGATTCGGCCGGAATGGCGCGGCCTGCCTCCTCCGGAAGCGCCCGTGAAGATCGTCAGCGCCCGCGGCTGCGACCAGAATCCGATCGATCTCACTGACGACGAGACCGCCGCCCGGCTCAAGGGCTATATCTGGCCGGAAATGCCAGACCGCTTCGAGCGGATGGAAGCCGCGATCGCACTGGCCAAGCGGGACCCTCCCGAAATGGACCGGGCAGATGGCGCCGACTGGGTCGAGGACCAGCTGACCCGCCCGCAACCACGCGGCGTAACCCGGGTGCTGATGCACTCGATCGTCTGGCAATATCTGCAGCAGGAGACGAAGGACCGGATCACCGCTGCGATGGAAACGGCGGGCAAGGCAGCGACCCCGGACAAGCCGCTGGCGTGGATATCGCTCGAGACCAACCGCAAGACCTTCAGCCACGAATTGATCATCCGCTACTGGCCGGATGGCGAGGAACCGGCGCTGCTCGGCCGGGCCCATGCCCATGGTGCCTGGGTCGAGTGGTTCGAAGAATAGCCGCCGTGCTCCGCACTTGATGCGGAGCTAGGGCGTCGGCAGCGCATGCCTCCAGAGCTCCGCATCAAGTGCGGGGGGTATAGTGATATTATTTTTTTGTGGCGCTAAGTTAGCTCGACGCACTGGTTGATAGCTTATCCATAAGCGATCAACTACAAACACTCTAATTTCGTTTGGGGACATTTTGAGCATGCTCTATCAGAACAGTGCTCAAATAATTTTAGCTAAATGATGGGGTATTAGTGACGGCGTCTTTGAGAGGAATTAGCCTTTTTTCCGGGTGTGGTGGGTTGGATCTTGGTTTTTCAAACCAAGGTTTTACCTTCGATTCGGCTATCGAATGCGATCCGAAAGCAATTGAAACCTATAATTCCAACTTCAAATTTGCAGCACGACAAGAGAAAATATCGAAAACCACGGAGCTAGAGAAAAACCTAGACTTGATAATTGCCGGGCCTCCTTGTCAAGGATTCTCGACTGCCGGAGGTTATAACAAACCAGATCCCAGAAACATTCTGTTAACAACGACTTGTGAAATTGCCGCAAAATCTAATGCCAGAATTATAGTGATAGAAAACGTTTCCGGGTTAACAAACAAAATAAATATTGATACCCTTAATAAGGCAATATCGATTCTACAGAATTCCAACTATTTTGTTGATAAAAGGGTTTTGGAATGTGAAAATTTTGGCGTTCCCCAGCGTCGAAGAAGATTATTTATTGTGGCTCGCCGAAACAACGCGGAATTCAATCTGTCAAATATACCAATTCAACATCCGATAACCCTTAAATATGTCCTTTCCAAAATAGATGAGAATGACCCATTTCATAGACCTATTTATTTGCACGCGGGCTCGCGAGAGTGGAATATTGCAAATGCGATTAAGCAAGGCCAGAAGTTATGCAATGTTCGGGCAAGCGAAAAATGCGTTCACACTTGGGATGTCGAGGATGCTTTTGGTGAAACGGCAAAAACTGAAAAGGATTGTCTATTGTCGATTCAAAGATTGAGGCGACAAATCCGAAGAAGAAATTTTGGTGATGCCGACCCGGTAGACATAAAATATCTGGAAGCTTCTCTGGGTAGGGACGTCATCCCCGCAGTTAACAAATTGGTTCAAAAAGGGTATCTCCGTCGTATAGGAAGCTATGTGGATTTAACCCATACCTTCAACGGGAAATACAGAAGATTGGTCTGGGATGGTATCTCACCTACTGTGGATACCAGATTTGGTGATCATCGACTGTTTCTTCATCCGTTAGAGAATAGAGGTATGACAATTAGGGAAGCCGCTAGAATTCAAGGCTTTCCAGACTATTATAAATTTCCACTAAATCCGACTTTAGCTTTTAGACAGATTGGCAATGCTGTACCTCCGCCGGTGGCCGAGAGCTTAGCGAAACTCGTGAAAAGTTTGATCCAATGAGTCAATTGACTGAGCTACCAATTGAGTGGGATTATTCTGGAGCAGAAAACCTCTTCAAACCTGAAGCGATCTCATTTTTGAAGTTTTTGTGTAAGAAAGTTTATCAGGAGTTCGAACCTAACGATTTCAAACCCTTTGAAAACCGCTTGGTTGATTGGCTAAACAATCTTGATGACGAGGAGCAGCAAAAAGCGTTTATAGCCATGTTATTAGATGTTTTCTTTATAGGGAGAACTGAATTTGAATCCCTATATCGACTGCTATTGAATTCTAGCATTGTTCGATGGATTATTGATGTTGAAAGCTTAGAAATTGCAGATGACGATTTGTCCGCGAAACTAATCCAAAAAGTTAACTCATCATGGATTTGAACCGCCCCGGGATTGCCGGAGGCCATTTGGTTTAAGTTAAGCGGCCATGTCGGTTTCGTCCAGCATGGCGTAGTAGTTTTTCTCAGCTTCCACGGGCGGGATATTGCCGATGGGTTCCAGCAGCCTTTTATTGTTGAACCAGTCTACCCATTCCAGTGTGGCATATTCGACGGCCTCTAACGACCGCCATGGTCCGCGCCGGTGGATTACCTCTGCCTTGTAAAGGCCATTGATTGTTTCAGCCAAAGCGTTGTCATAGCTGTCGCCGACGCTGCCGACCGATGGTTCGATGCCTGCCTCGGCCAAGCGTTCAGTATATTTGATCGATACATATTGGCTGCCACGGTCACTGTGATGGATCAGACCGCCCCGATGCGTGGGCCTGCGATCATGTAAAGCCTGCTCCAAAGCATCGAGAACAAAGCTGGCATGGGCGGTTCGGCTCACCCGCCAGCCAACAATGTAGCGGGCGTAAACATCGATCACGAAGGCGACATAGACAAAGCCGGCCCAGGTTGCGACATAGGTAAAATCTGACACCCAAAGCATATTGGGCGCTGGCGAGTGGAACTGCCGGTTCACATGGTCAAGCGGACAAGGCGCTGCTTTATCGCTGACCGTGGTGCGCACTGGCTTGCCTCGTATCACGCCTGCCAAGCCCATGTCGTGCATCAGCCGTTCGACCGTGCAACGTGCAATATCATAGCCTTCACGCTTCATCTGCCGCCAGACCTTGCGCACGCCATATACCCCGAAGTTCTCGGCAAACACTCGGGCCACCTCCGGCTTCAGCAGTATATCGCGCTGCGCGCGGGCTGACATGCGTGACGGATCCTGCCGCTTGGCCACATGACTATAATAGGTTGACGGGGCGATCGGCAGCAACTTGCAGATCGGCTCGACCCCATAAGATCCACGGTTATCGTCGATAAACGTGATCATCGCTTGAACGGGCGGTCGAGCTCCGCCTGAGCAAAATAAGCCGATGCCTTACGTAAAATCTCGTTGGCCTGGCGCAGTTCGCGGTTCTCGCGTTCCAGTGCTTTTAGCTTGTCAGCAACATCGCTGGGAACACCGGCGCGCGTGCCGCTATCCACTTCCGCTCGCTTGACCCATTCATGCAGTGTCGGCGGTGAGCAGCCGATCTTCTGAGAAATGGACACCACCGCTGCCCAGCGCGATGGATAATCCTGTCTGTGCTCCAGCACCATGCGGGTCGCCCGTTCGCGAACCTCCGGTGAAAACTTGTTTGTGGTCTTGCTCATAATAGCTCCTTCTACTCAAGAGTTGGAGCCTCCGGCAATCCCGGGGCGGTTCACTGGCGCAACAAGCTTATCGAATTCCTTTCCCCTCAAAATAACGATATTGTCCTCGATATTGGAGCAGGAACAGGCAGTCTCGCCATACTTCTTGCGCAACACAATCCCATTACAAGCTATTTCGGTATCGACCCCGATAAAGCAGCTATCGACATAGCGCAAACCAAGGCTGCGCGCGGAAGCATCCATCCGACCTTCAAAGTTGCACATTTCTCAAGAGCCGAGGTTTCAGACTGGCCGATCCCAACAAAGGCCACCTTGTGTCTTGTCCTCCACCAGGTTTCGTTGGGCGAAAAAAAGCGCCTGCTTCGGGAGATACGTTCCGTGCTCGGTGCTGGCGGACTGCTTTTCATCGCCGATTATGGTGAACAGCGTTCATGGTTCATGCGCAAGCTTTTCAGGATGACTATCCAGAAGCTTGATGGCGTGTTGGACACCCAACCCAATGCGGATGGTGCGCTCATCCCTCTGATGACCGAGGCCGGATTTGCGAATGTCGAAGAACTGGCATGCTTCAACTCAGTCACTGGCTCTATCTCGATCTTGCGGGGGACCGCATCCTAACGGGCGATGCCATGAACCGCAAACCCAACCGCTATTCAAGAGTATCGCTATCATGGGCGCATTGCTTTAATTTTATGACAAAGGGCCGGGCCAATTTGCAATTGACCGATAGGGCAAATAACAAAGTGCTTTTATGGATGGAAAGAGAGCGCAAGAATGAAATTTGCAAAACTATACAAGATTATCACAGTCGGCATTTTGGGTATGTCAGCGCCAGCCCTTGCCGAACCGACGGAAGTGGTGGTGCGGGTTATAAGTCAGGACGCCAAATTTGTCGGCGATCAGATGGGCGGAGCCCGGATTGTGTTGCGCGATGCAGAAAGCGGGAACGTACTGGCCGATGGGATAACGACGGGCGGCACGGGGAATACCAGACAAATTATGGAATCGACGGGGCGAAGCCCGATGCGCGCCACGCCAGACGCCGCAGCGTTCACCACGCAGCTTGATCTGTCGCAACCCACGCGCGTAACGGCGGAAGTCTTTGGTCCCTTGGCTCAGATGCAAGCCAGCAGTCGGGTCACGTCACAACGCTGGATCATCCCCGGCCAGCCCGTCATCAGCGGAGATGGATGGGTGATCGAACTACCTGGTTTGGTTGTCAACATTATCGCACCACAAGCCGTTACGCGTAGCGCCGACGGCAACCGAACAATCACGGTATTGACCTCAACCATGCTCATGTGCGGTTGTCCGATTACCAGCGGGGGACTTTGGGATGCCGAGGATTATGAGGTTGAAGTCATGGCCTATCAAGCGGGGCGTAAAATCGCTAGCGGTAAGCTTGCTTTCATTGAAGAGCCGGGCCGATTTGGAGGCGATCTCGCTTTACCCGAAAAAGGCACCTATGAGCTGTTCGTCTCGGCACGAAATACGCGCACGGGCAATACAGGGGTTGACCGAACCAGCGTTATTGTCCCGTGAATCGATCAGGATCAGACTATGTGCCATCACAAAGAATATCAGAATTGTCAATCAAGCATGATATATGCTGCGAAGATCTGTCGGGAGGTTGAAATTTTAATGTGACAAGACGTTCGTTAGTTTGGAGTCTCAAGTACCGGCGCGAACCCGCCGCTCGGCGTCCGCATATTGGTCGTTTGCCCTTGGTACAAGCGCGCCGCAGTGAGCAGAACGGCTCCGTAATAAGTATATAGCCGTATATCAACCTTCAACTCCAACGTTTTGCCATCGCGCTCGACACGGCGGAGACTGGGAGGTGCATAGGTCTGGGCGATATAATCTGCGGCGATGATTTGCGTCCAGACCTTGTGTGTGAGCTTGGCTCCGCGATAGGTCGCCTTGCTGCCATATCCTCGAGCAGGTTTGAAGAACAGGTTCCGACGATCGGCCCAAAGTGCGTCCGCATTATCGCCGGTGACGAGCACCGTCTTTGGAACGGCAGACTTCAGAATTTCAACCTCATCTGCTGCCAACCCCGCTTCAGCGAGTAGTGAGGCATCGGAAAGTAGCGCAAGATTACGTTTGTCGGCAAACATGGCATGCACATGCGGATTCGGTGTGACGACAACCTTTCCTCGGAGATATGCGTCGCGCAGAGCACCGTGACCTGGATCGTCAAGCGTAAAATCGACTAGCCGGTTATAAACGAGATCAATATGAAAGCCGCTGATCGATAATCCATCATCAGAACCCACAAGCATTTTCGGATCGGCAATGATTGCTGCGATACCCTGCTTTTCTAGCGCTGCCTTTGCCAACAACAATTCTGGATAGAGATGCTGCTCTTCAGGCTCATCGTCAACTATAGCGACTACCGCTGGACGACCACTGCGTCCCTGGCGCTTCCACTCTCTCTCGAACATGGCGACGATCTCAAGATCAAAATCCTGCTTTGGACGTGCTAGTTCGATAGTCAAATCTTCCCCGAAACAGCAAGCCCGTTGAGCCTTAGCGAGAATGGCATTGAGGAACGCACCGCCAGCATTGGTATTGATTTCAATCAGAAGAGGCCCGGATTCGGTGAGATGAAAGTCATAGCCCATGAGTGCGCCAGCTGGCCCAAAGTCTGCGGAGGCAATGGGTGGTGCCCACTGGAGTGCTGCGGCACGGAAAGACGGCAGGGCTACAGCGCTCTCGGTGGCCTGGACGACAGCCTTCATCGCGGCCAGCGTTTCGCAAGCTAGAAATACCGGTGAGTTCGCAAAGAGATAAGGGTGCGAGGCCATAAGGCGAGCTCCGAAACCTTCGGATCCAGCTTTTGCATCTAGCATTTTTATGAGCATCTCTTGGTCGAGCGTGATGCATGAGCAGGCCGCATTCGCATGCAGAGCAGCCGGACGTATATCCAATCCTGTTTTCATTTCAGTTCCTCGTTCAATGGCTGACTTAATGGTCCACAAACTATGAAGTTCGACCGTCTCTGAGATTTCACCGGGAGATATTACCTCGAAGGGGGGCTCTCACCCCCGACTACACACTGAGCTACATCTCTCCATTATCCTCTTTTCGAGTCCAAAACCCATGAGGTTTCTCCTCCGGACTATGATGCGCACATAACATAAGGTGCTACCAGCAAAACGCCATGTCCAACCTGTGTGCAGGCTTGCCTGGTAAATTCAGACGCCTGGACAAGTTTTCGCACAACGACCGTTCGGCCATTTCATCGCTCATGTCCAAATTAAATCGTGCGTCCCAGAGATGCCCGACTTGTATTCCCTATTGACTTGGTTCCCTGACGACCCGTCCCATCGGTGCTGAACCGGTTATGGTCGTTGCAGGACTTCGGTATAGAGGCGTTCAACGTCTTCGAGGCGACACAGACCTGTTCCTGCCGAGAGTACCGTGGCAGCGCCCGCAGCTAACCCGTAAGCGAAGGCGGCGTCGGGTACCCGACCCTGCGCCAAGCCAAGCGTCATCGCAGCCAGAAAGCTGTCCCCTGCACCCACTGCACTTTTTGCCTCAACTTTGGGTGCCGCTAAGCGAATCATTGATTGCTTGGTAGCCAGCAATGCGCCATCGCTTCCTAGTGTCAGTGCGATCATCTCTGCCCGGCCGTTTTTGATCAGTTCGCTGACTGCCGCGTCCTGCGCCTCTGGATCGGAGAGTTTTCGGTCAAGAAGACTTTCGAGTTCACCGAGACTCGGCTTGACCAGATGAAGGTCTTGTCCGAGCGCTGCGCGCAGCGCCTCGCCGGATGTGTCAAGGACCAGCTTTATATTCCGCCTACTACAGATCTTCGCGACAAACGCGTAGAAATCATCGGGGACCCCGCGGGGCAGGCTTCCACTCGCAACCAGATAGTCGCAATTGACTTGTTCGATCGATTCCAGGCAGGCCTGCCATTCTGCCTCATCGACAAGCGGACCTTCGGGCACGAAGCGGAACTCAAGCCCGCTCGAACGTTCGAATATGGTATGACTGATGCGCGTGTGACCGGCAATCGGGACACGGCGGCCGCTAACTCCCCCTGCCATCAGCAATTCATCAAGCACACCGCCTGTCGCGCCTCCGGCCAGATAGATCGGGTATGCATCCCCGTCCAGTTCCCTTACCACCCGCGCCACATTGATTCCGCCGCCACCTGGATCATAGCGCTCGTTCGACATCCGAATCTTGTGAATCGGACGAATGAGATCGGCTTCTGCTGCGCCATCGATCGCCGGGTTCAGCGTCAGTGTGGCGATCTTTTTCATGTGATCTCCTTCTCAGGGTTTGCTCAGGCTAAGTTTCGTTCCTGAGGGTAATCGCAGGTGCCGCAATTTCAAAGATACCCAACCGACGCCATGTTGTCAGCCTTATGCTTGCGCGACCAAGTTTCCGTGGGACGGATGCTCACCACCGACGATTATAGATGTAGCTAACCGCTGTTCGGGGTGATTCCCTGCTTGAAACATCAAAGTGAATTGGTGTTCGACGAGACCATTGTTCGGCGCAAAAAGAACATCATGACCATGGCGCTCATGATCGCGGCGAAGAAGCACCATACCGATATGAACCAGGTAATATAAAAGGTGCCGGCAGCGACGAAAGATAGGATCGCCGTGACGCCGAACCATCTCACCCAGCGGTGGCTTGATAGAATCGGGCTTACACATGTGCCCAATACATATAGCACCATAACGACCGGGACGTAGAAGTGGGGCGAGACATAGTCGATGTGCCCTGCCGCAGCCGTTGCTGTGATCGGAAACCGGATCAAGTTGTAGAGCAGGTACAAACCAACCAAAGCCCCCCCTGTCGCCGTGACGAGCAGCGCTTTGCGGCGCCACGCCACTGATTCCAGAAAATAGACCGCGATTGGTACGAAAATCGGCCAAAGCACATGTGAAAACACCGAATAGGCGTAGGTTAGAAACATATTAAGCAGCGGTGCCTTGTGAGGAAAGGTCAACCAGAGCGAGCCTTCGATCAATTGCTGGATACCGAACAAAACGGGAATCAATGCATATGGTATCTCGCCGGGGCGCTGGACAAGCCTCACCGTCAGCGCACCGGTCACTAGTAGCGCAGCACCGGCAGTAAAACTTGCTGTAGCGGAAAAACACATATTCGTCAGACCTCGCAGATGTTTACTAAGTGGCCGAGCGTTCGCTTGGGTAAACCAGACAGAACTGCTCTTGCTCCGATCACTTGTCTATTGCAATCCCGTTGACATGCAAGTGAAGGAAACTAGCATTGTTAACTTTATCAATCTCAGCATGGTCGGTATATTACAGCCATCGACATTTGGTGACAAAATGTCTTCCATTAAGTAAAGCGAATGCCGCCGCCGATTGTAGCTACGGTGCAGTCTGGCTGGTTGGCTCCCCATGGATTGCGCCATATGCTCGCGGCTTGGTCCAATTTCCCTGGAGCGACTAGTGTAATATGAGGCGGTCCATCGCGTCCTTAGATTGCGGATGGTTGATCGCGCGCTAATGATCGACAGTTGACAATAGGAAATGCAAATGCAGGACGATCATATCGCATGGTTCGACGAACTCGGTATCGGAGACGTTCCCCGGGTTGGTGGCAAGAACGCGTCGCTGGGAGAGATGGTGGGAACGCTCGGAGCCAAAGGTGTCCGTGTGCCCGATGGTTTCGCCACCACAGCATTGGCGTACCGGGAATTTATCACAGCCAACGGTATCGCCAACGATATGGCTGCGCGGCTCGCTGCGATGAAAAACGGGACCGCAACACTCCAACAAACCGGAGCGGCGATTCGCCGCCTATTCCTGGACAGCGATTTTCCTCCAGAGATCTCCGGCACAATCCGGCAAGCCTATAGCAAACTGTCCGAGCGCATCGGGGCCGGAGAGGCAAGCGTCGCTGTACGCAGCAGCGCCACCGCCGAGGATCTACCTCAAGCGAGCTTCGCGGGCCAGCAGGAAACCTTCCTCAACGTCCGCGGCGAGCGAGCGCTTATCGATGCCTGCCGCCGGTGCTATGCCTCTTTATTCACTGATCGGGCAATCAGCTACCGCGAAACACAGGGTTTCGATCATATGGAGGTCGCGCTCTCGATTGGCGTCCAGCACATGGTCCGTTCCGACCTCGCCGGTTCGGGCGTCATGTTCTCGATAGACACCGAAACCGGATTTCCTGATGTGGCGGTAATCAGCGCGGCTTGGGGCCTCGGTGAAACCGTCGTCCAGGGCGCGGTCGATCCGGACAAATATCTTGTCTTCAAGCCACTGCTCGGCGAGGAGCGCTACGCCCCAATCATAGAACGCACTCTGGGGGCCAAAGAACGAAAGATGATCTATGCAACCGGTGGCAGCACTCGCACGGCTACAGTCGAAACGACGCAAAAGGAACGCCAGCTATTCGTGCTCAACGAAGCCGAAATCCTCCAACTGGCACGCTGGGCGGTCACTATCGAACGGCACTACGGCAAACCAATGGACATGGAATGGGCGAAAGACGGTGAGACAGGCAAACTTTTCATCGTTCAAGCGCGACCTGAAACTATCCAGTCCTCCCGCACGGCCAGTGAGTTCAAAACCTATAGGCTAAAAGAGGCGGGGACACTGATCCTATCCGGGTCAGCGATCGGCGAGGCAATCGCATCGGGCACAGTTTGTGCTATCCACGATACCGCCGATATAGAACGGTTCGTAGACGGTGCGATCCTCGTAACCGGTATGACGGATCCCGATTGGGTCCCGATTATGAAGCGGGCTGCCGGGATTGTCACAGATCATGGCGGCACCACCAGCCATGCCGCCATTGTCAGCCGCGAGCTCGGCGTGCCTGCGATTGTAGGCACGGGCCATGGTACCGAAATTCTGCACAACGGACGCGAGATCACCTTGTCCTGCGCGGAAGGAGATCAGGGCATGGTCTATGACGGCATTCTAGCGTTCGAAACGTCTGAGGTCGATTTGTCCAACCTACCCGGAACTAACACGGCGATGATGGTCAATGTCGCCAGTCCAGCTGCGGCGTTTCGTTGGTGGCGGCTGCCGACCCAGGGAGTCGGGCTTGCGCGTATGGAATTCATCATCAACACCCTGATCAAGATCCATCCGATGGCGCTGATCCACCCGGACAGGGTCGATGATACCGCAGCACAACACGAAATCGGCGCACTGGCCCGCGGCTATGAGAACCCCATCGAATTCTTCGTCGAGACGCTAGCGCTTGGAATCGCCAAGCTGGCAGCGCCCTACCATCCGCACCCGGTGATCGTCCGGCTCAGCGACTTTAAGACTAACGAATACGCCCATCTCATCGGTGGTTCCGCGTTCGAGCCCGAGGAAGAAAACCCGATGCTAGGTTGGCGCGGCGCCTCGCGCTACTATGACGAGCGTTACCGCGCAGGCTTTGCACTGGAATGCCGTGCGCTCAAAAAAGTGCGCGAGGGCATCGGCATGTCGAACATTATCATTATGGTGCCGTTCTGCCGAACGCTCGAGGAAGCGGACCGTGTGCTTGCCGAAATGGCACGAAACGGTCTCGAACGCGGTCAAGCCGGACTTGAGGTCTACATGATGAGCGAAATTCCTGCCAACGTCTTTCTAGCCGAGGAATTCGCGACACGATTCGACGGATTCTCGATCGGATCGAACGATCTTACCCAGTTAACGCTTGGCATAGACCGTGATTCCGGTGATCTTTCACCGCTCTTCGACGAGCGCAACGAAGCGGTCAAGCGCGCGATCCGCGAAGTGATCGCGAAAGCCCATAAGGTCGGCATTAAGATTGGCATCTGCGGCCAAGCGCCGAGCAATTATCCTGAATTCGCGGCTTTTTTGGTCGAAGAGGGTATCGACTCTATCTCGCTCAATCCCGATAGTTTTATCGCAACGCTGCGGCACGTGGCGAGCGTGGAGGGGGCATTACAGACTACCAACGACAAGTCCGCACCTAGCCTTGGTGTTGAAAAGTGAAAATTGTCGTCTTCGAGACAGAGGAATGGGAGGAGCGCGCCTGCCTGACGCTGCAGTCGGAGCATGTCGTGAGTTGCTCGAGCGGTGTGCTGGACGCTAGGTCAGCCGCTGACAATGCCGACGCCGAGATTGTCAGCACGTTTGTCAATTCGAAGCTCGGTGCCGATGTTCTGGCTCAATTTCCGCAACTGAAGCTCATTGCTACCCGCTCGACAGGATATGATCATATCGATCTTGATTGGTGCTCCGCCAATGGCGTGGCCGTGGCGAACGTACCAGATTATGGCGATTCAACCGTTGCCGAACATGCCTTCGCGCTGCTGCTGGCGGTCGCTCGCAATCTCGTCGAGGCGGTCGAACGCACAAGGCGCGGCAACTTCTCACAGGCGGGCCTACGTGGTTTCGAACTACATGCAAAGACACTCGGTGTCATCGGTACGGGACGGATCGGACGGCGCATGATCGAGATCGCGCGGGGTTTTGGCATGTCGGTGATCGCTAATGACCTTTACCCCGATAATGAGGCCGCCGCCCGACTTGGGTTCCGCTATGCCGGTCTCGACGATGTGCTCGCGGCTGCGGATGTGCTGACGCTCCACGTGCCGGCGATACCTCAAACCACCGCGCTTATCACCGATCGCGAATTCGCCCTGATGAAGGTGGGGGCCGTTCTAATCAATACGGCGCGCGGCAATATCGTCGATGTTCCCGCTCTGGTCCGAGCACTGGCCTCGGGCAAGCTGCAAGCTGCAGGACTCGACGTACTACCGCAGGAGCCGCTAATTAAAGAGGAGGCGGAGTTGTTCCGCATCGATGCTTCAGCAGAGGATTACGACCTCAGGGCGCTCGTGGCCAATCATGTGCTACTGCGGTTTCCCAACGTGATTGTCACGCCGCACAACGCGTACAACACTGAAAGCGCGGTAACCCGTATCATCGAGACGACGGTCCACAACATCGAACGTTTCGCCGCCGGTGAGCCCCAGAACCTTGTCGGCAGGGTCTAGATGTTTGCTCTCCCAGTACCTTATACAGCTTAGCCGGAATTGCGAGAAACCAAGCTGCGCCCAAGATATATTGATGGGCTATGAACCACAAGAGAGTTCACGAGCAACGCCTTCCGAAAATTGCGGATGCCCAATAAGCATCGGCACAGCCACAATCGGAATAGCGACGATCCGTCCTGAATGTGCGGCGAATGCTGCCGTAAATTGATACGCGCGCGAAAGCACCACCCCTCAGTAATTATACGTATAATCGTCTTTTTTTGAGGGATGGCACCCTCCCAGACGTATTCCTTACGTAGAAACACAAATTCGAAGGTAAATTAAGACCAGGCAATCAACCAACAATTGAAAGGATTGATGATGCCCACCGAAATTGCGCGACCCATTTCGAAAAATCGACGAATTGTGAATGATGCACTGGTGGAATCGAAAGATCGAATATTCCATTTTCTCCTACGCCACACCCGCAATCAACAAGATGCCCAGGATGTTTTGCAGGATTTTTTCGTCCGGGTTTTGACTCGTGCGGACGATCTTCAAAACTGTGAAAAAATTCGGGGCTGGCTGTCCAGTATTTTGCGCTCAGTCCTTTCTGACCATTTCAGGAAAAGGACGCAGGAGGTTAAAAAATTGAGCGAATATGCCTCCTTCTTAGCGCTCTCAGAAGGGGTAGAGGAGGAGCCTGAAACAGATTTTCCATGCGTTCAGCAAAATCTCCCCAAGCTCAATCCAAATTACAGAAAACTGATCGAACGGACTGATTTACGGGCAGAAGACCGAACAAAGATATCCAATGATCTTGGCCTGTCTCCCAATACACTCCGGGTAAAACTACACCGTTCTCGGCAAGCGTTGGGCCGCAAAATCAAACATGCAAAAAATGATTGCAGCACCGAATGCGCTTTGCAGACAATCTGTCGATAAACCATCAAAAAGCATGGCCTGCAACGAGATCTGGCATGCATATTGATGAAGCAAATTTCTAGCGGCGAGGTGTAATGTCTTGCGATCAAACTCGTCCTTCTATCGCAAACTGCAAAAAAGGAAATTAGCGATGAAAACCCCCAAATTTGTCACAGTTGCTACGCTTGCGTTGCTGGCAAGCCCGTCGGTCTATGCAGATTCCCTGGCGCAACAAGGACCTGCGCACAAACATGACATGCCAATGTCAGACAATGATGCCCAAATGCAGATGATGAAGAACCGCGCAGCAACGGCCAATACGCCAGCTGAGCGCAATAAGCTGATGTCAGAAAATATGGCTGAAATGAAGACGCATATGGCCTCCATGAAAGCTATGATGAGCGAAGGCAGCATGATACCGAAGGGCAAAGGGCCGATGGCCATGGACCCGGCGCATATGCAAAAAATGCAGCAGCACATGCAGATGATACATCAAATGATGGAAAAGCTGATGCTCCAGCAGCAACTCATGATGAAACCGGAAGAATAGAGTTTTATCGTGAACTGCAAATTGTGATGGAACCAATATCAGGAACAATCCGGGTTGCATCACAGAGCTATAACGCGAAAGCTCAAAACGCGTCCTGCTTACAGGCGTTGCCGACGTTCTGAAAGCGACGCAAATCAATTAGATCTTACGCGATTTAACAAGGAGAAGGTGCATGAACGATATAAGCAATGAACTACCGACTAATGTGCCCAGAAAAATACTCAAATCACGTATTGCGCCTTCCGACAAGGTGACGTCGAAGAGCAAAGGTTGCTGTTGTTCCCGCTCAAATAGAATTGACGAGGAAAAGCCCGAAGAAAACACACAATCATGTTGCTCAAAAAACTAGAACCTGGGAATTTATGCAGAGGCTGCACATTGGATGTTTATGGCATGTTATTCGCCAATCGCTGCAAATGGGCCCATGCCATCACCTCAGCCGCATCGTTGTTCAATATCGATCGAGAAGCCCTTTAATAACAGGAGGAATTACCGGCCATCGACCAACGGGGCGCCCCGCAGATATTGCAGTGAGGCCTTTCGGCCCCAAAAAATGAGAAGGAAATCGTATGACGCTCACATTGCATAGTCTTGGCGGCGCAGGGACCGTCACGGGTTCTCGCCATCTTGTCGAACATGACGGACGTCGGATAATGGTCGATTGCGGGCTTTTCCAGGGATATAAACCCTTGCGAGAACGCAACTGGAAACCGTTTCCGGTTTCACCAAAAAGTATCAATGCCATTATTCTCACCCACGCCCATCTCGATCATAGTGGTTATCTTACCAAATTGGTGCGCGAAGGATTTGAAGGACCAATATTTTGCTCATCAGCCACTGCCGATCTTTGTGACATACTTTTAAAAGATAGCGCTTTCATCGCGGAAAAAGACGCGTATCTGGCGAACAAGTACAAATATACCAAGCATGCCCCCGCACTACCTCTTTACACGATCAAAGATGCCGAAGCGGCCCTGAAAAAACTGCGGCCTATCTCATTCCACAAAGAGATTGAACTACCCGGAGGCGGGCATGTGAAGCTGCGCCGGGCCGGGCATATTTTGGGCGCGGCCAATGCCGAGCTTCATTGGGGTGGCAAGACAATCGTCTTTTCTGGTGACATCGGGCGCTACGGTGATCCCTTCATGCTCGATCCCGAACCCGTTGCGGCAGCCGATTATGTGCTTGTGGAATCGACCTATGGAGACAGAACCCACCCCAAAAACGACCCGATGGAAGCTCTTGGAGATATCATTGAAAAAACGGTCCGAAGGGGCGGCACGGTCGTTATTCCGGCATTTGCTGTCGGGCGCGCCCAATTGATCATGTACTATCTTTGGAAATTGAAACAGGTTGGACGGATAAAATTGGTCCCGATTTTCCTCGACAGTCCGATGGCGATCAACGCAACAGATTTGCTGTGCCGCCATCTTGATGACCATCGCCTGCCACCAGATGTCTGCAAGCAATCTTGTGATATCGCAACCTATCTGCGCGAAGTAGATGATTCCAAACGAATAACGCGTGATACCACGCCCAAGGTCGTGATCGCCGCAAGCGGCATGCTGACCGGCGGGCGAGTTCTTCATCATCTCAAGGCCTTTGGCCAGGACAGCAAAAACACAATCCTGTTTGCAGGGTATCAGGCAGGAGGAACACGCGGCGAAAAATTGCTGAACGGAGCTGAAAGCGTCAAGATGTTCGGCCAATGGTTTCCGATACGCGCTGAAATTGCAACCCTTCCGGCATTGTCAGCGCATGCAGATTCAGACGAAATCCTGAAATGGCTGTCCGGATTCGCGAAAGCCCCTGCCCGTACTTTTGTGGTGCACGGAGAACCTGAGGCCTCCGACGCTTTGCGGATGCGGATTGAAGAAGAGTTGGGCTGGAACAGCACCGTTGTTGATCCGACTGATCGTTATTCTTTGGAAAGTTAAATGTTATGTCGACTGGCAACCCCATTGACACCCATAATTTGCTGAAATCGAAGCGTCTCAGTCTCTATACTCAGGATGAGGTGATCGTGCTTATGCGCACCGACTGTCCGGTTTGCATATCAGAAGGCCTGACCTCCCGATCACGCGTGCGTCTAACGTCTGTGTCGGGGCGAGAAATTATAGCCACACTCTATCAGGTCGAGAATGACTGGCTAACAACGGGGGAAGCTGGATTATCCGAGGCCGCATGGAGGAAGCTTGGGATTGAAGATGGGGCTGATATTGCGGTTAGCCATGCGCCAACCATAGGATCATTGACAGATATCAGACGCAGAATTTATGGAGGGCGCCTGGACGAACCGGCCTTTCAGGGTATTATTGGCGATGTTGCCGCTGGGCGCTACGCAGATATACATCTGGCAACTTTCATTGCAACATGCTCGGCTCTTCCGCTCGACATCGAAGAAATATGTCATTTGACCAAGGCAATGATCGACGCAGGAGATCGGTTGTCCTGGGACGCTCCGATGATCCTGGACAAGCATTGTGTCGGCGGATTGCCGGGCAACCGCACCACACCGATTGTCGTGGCAATAGTCTCCAGTCTAGGCGTCACTATGCCGAAGACGTCATCGCGCGCCATAACTTCTCCTGCCGGTACAGCCGACGCGATGGAGACACTTGCTCCGGTTGATCTGGATCTGAAACAAATGCGGCGCGTGGTTGAAGAGCAAGGCGCTTGTATTGTCTGGGGTGGCGCTGTCAATCTCAGCCCGGCAGATGATATTTTGATCCGCATCGAGCGGGCTCTTGATATTGATACCGAAGGCCAGTTGATCGCATCCGTCTTATCCAAAAAAATTGCTGCCGGAGCCACCCATGTCGTCCTCGACTTACCGGTTGGTCTGACCGCGAAAGTCCGTTCCCTCGACAAGGCCAAAATATTGGGCGAGCATCTTTCCGCTGTCGCGGCCAATTTTGGGCTGGAGACACGATGTATCTTTACAGACGGCTCTCAACCTGTGGGACGCGGCATTGGCCCCGCCCTTGAGGCGCATGACGTCTTGGCTGTCTTGCAAAACAATCCCGATGCACCGCAAGACCTAAAGGAACGGGCAATATTAATTGCCGCGCAGGCCCTGGAGCTGGCAAATCGCGTGGAAACCGGTAGCGGGCTCGCTGCGGCCGAGGACGCCCTGGCTGATGGTAGGGCATGGACCAAATTTCAGGATATTTGCGAAGCGCAAGGCGGTATGCGTACGCCCTCGACCGCGCCATTTACTTATCCCCTTTTAGCGCCGGGCAGCGGAAAGATATCCTCCTTAGATAATCGCAAATTGTCGCGATTGGCCAAACTGGCCGGAGCCCCGCGCCAAAAGGCCGCTGGCATCACCATGCACGTCCGTCTGGGAGACCAAGTTATGAACGGTCAGCCACTGTTCACGGTCCATGCCGAAGCCAAGGGCGCTCTGGATTATGCCCTAGAATATGCTGCGGCCAACCCAGACATATTGAAAATAGGGGAGTGACCATGCGCCTTTTCATCCCCCTGCCCGGCAATGAAACTTTAGCAGCCGACCTTGCCAGACTGTCCGGCGGCGCGCTCGGCACATTGGAAACTCGTCACTTCCCCGACGGGGAATCTTATGTCCGTTTAATCGACGATGTGTCTGGGAGGGATGTGGATTTTGTTTGCACCCTGGCCCGTCCCGATGATCAGATATTGCGGCTGATATTTGCTGCGAATACCGCCCGTGAACTGGGCGCAAAAACCGTGCGCCTCATTGCGCCCTATTTGGCTTATATGCGACAGGACAAAAGATTTCAGAATGGCGAATCTATATCATCTAGGCATTTCGCAAAACTGCTATCAGACAGCTTTGATAGCTTGATCACGGTTGATCCTCATTTGCACCGAATAGCGGATTTGAGTGAAATATTCACCGTACCGACTAGAGTCGAACACGCCGCTCCACTTCTTGCCGACTGGATCGGCGACAATGTTGAGAATGCTCTTGTGGTGGGGCCCGATTCTGAAAGCCAACAATGGGTTGAGGCGGTCGCAGAACGTGCAGGAGCGCGCCATCTCGTTCTTAATAAAAACCGCCTCGGTGATCACGAGGTTGAGATTTTAGTCCCAGAGTTGAGCGACTATACAGGGCTTTCCCCGGTGCTTGTCGATGATATTATTTCATCAGGACGAACGATGATTGAAACAGCTGAAGCTATAATAGCACGTGGCTTTCCCAAACCATATATCTTGACTGTGCATGCCCTGTTTACAGGCAGTACCTTTTGGCAGCTAAATCAGCTTGCCAAAGATATCATCTCGACAGACACCGTGCCGCATGAAACATCCCGGATCGGCATTGCAGAACTGCTCGTGTAGTGGAAGGCATGGGCAACATTTTTGATTGGGTTGGAAGGAGACAGAGAAATGGCAGACAAAAGGATCAAGGTCGCAATTGTCGGATACGGGGTGATCGGCAGCCGCACAGCCACCGCGATCAGACTACAATCCGACATGATGCTATCGGGCGTGGCTGATATCGCGACAGATTGGCGCATCGCCCAAATTGTGAGCCAGGGCATTCCGCTTTTTGCCGCCACAGCAGAAGCCAGAACTGCCATGGAGGCGGCAGGCTTGTCTACCAACGGACTATTGAAGGATCTTGTGGAATCAAGTGATATCATTGTCGATTGTACGCCCAAGCACCGAGGCGCTGACAATGCAGAATTATACCGTAAACTCGATCGGCCCTTCATCGTTCAAGGCGGTGAAAAGCATGATGTAACCGGCCATTCCTTTGTAGCAGAAACAAGCTATTCCAGTACGATCGGGCGCAGCGCGACCCGGGTGGTTAGCTGCAATACAACGTCCATCGTTCGCACATTGGGAGCCCTCAAGAACGCGGGCCTTTTGAAGAAAGCGCGAGGAACACTGCTCCGCCGCGCAACCGACCCATGGGAAAGTCATCTTGGCGGCATCATGAATACGCTTGTTCCCGAACCCGAAGTCCCGAGCCATCAGGGGCCAGATGCCAGACTGGTCGATCCGGATCTCGATGTCACAACGATTGCAGTACGGGTGCCCGAAACGCTTGCTCATCTTCACACCTGGTACGTCGAAATGGCGCGACCGACGACCAAAGCCGATGTTCTCGACGCGCTATCCCAATCTTCGCGGATACTGCTAATAGATAGCCGTACGGGACTATCGGCAATAAATGTGGTAAAGGAGTGGATGGCTGAAAATGGACGTCGGCACGCCAATCTCTATGAAGTGGCGATATGGCATGATTTGCTGACGGTCGACGGAAACGATCTATATTTTAGCTATATGGTTGATAACCAGGCCATCGTGATCCCGGAGACTATTGATGCTATACGGGCACTTGCAGGCAACGAGCAGAACCCTGATGTATCAATCGCCAAAACAAACGAATCTCTGGGGATTGGCGATCTTATCATACCCCATTGGGCCGAGCAACAAAGCTAGGCCCATTATGGCTAACATCGCTATGATCTCATCTGAGGAGCTGAAAGTGGCAAATACCCGCCGGAAAATAGCGTTAAAGAACAAAAACGATATAGTCGATGAAGCGCTGCGTGAAAGCTTCCCCGCCAGCGACCCGCCAGCATGGACGCTCGGCACTGATTACGGCTATGATACCCGAAGAAAACCAGGCGGCCGCGAAGCCACCAGAAAACCTGCAAAGAAGTGATATCCTCATGACCTCTCTGCGCCCCATAGACAGTCTTGAAAGCCACGAAGTTACCAACCAACCGCCCACACTCGAGGGATTTGACCGATTTGGCTCGGATCGGGCGCTGATCGATGCAGTCAAAATGGCGGGAGGCGAAGTTCACAAGCAGCGACTTACCAGCTTTGGCATACGCACTGGTTCCAGCGAAGTCATTGGATGGGGAGAAGCGGCCAACCGAAACCCGCCCGTGCTTGACACCCATGACCGTCAGGGAAGACGGATCGATGAAGTGCAATTCCACCCAGCCTACCATCAACTAATGGCTCTCGGCCTCGGGGAAGGCGTGGCGGCAGCCGGTTGGGATGGAACCGAAGCAGGCCATGTTCTCCACGCAGCGCTGAGTTTCCTGCTTGGGCAAGTTGATGCTGGCACCGGTTGCCCAATGACCATGACTTACGCCGCCGTTGCCGCCTTAAAACTCGATCCGGATGTCGGTAATGACTGGATCGGACGGATCACATCTTCGGTTTACGATCCCGTTGTTCGTCCTGCGTCTGAAAAAGACGGCGTCACAATCGGAATGGCTATGACCGAAAAACAAGGCGGTTCGGACGTCCGGGCGAACACTACGCGTGCTGAATATGCTGATGGTGCTTATCATCTCACAGGTCATAAATGGTTCTGTTCGGCGCCCATGTGTGATGCATTCCTGACCCTGGCCTACACAGAAAAAGGACTCACCTGCTTTATCGTTCCGCGCTGGACACCTGGTGGCGAGCGCAATGCGGGATTTCGCGTGATGCGCCTCAAAGACAAGCTTGGAGACCGTTCCAATGCTTCGTCGGAAATTGAATATCATCATGCCTATGCGCAGCGGCTTGGTGAAGAGGGGCAAGGCGTAAAAACCATTATTCAGATGGTCCAGCATACCCGTTTTGATTGTGTCGTGGGTTCAGCTTCCACAATGCGTGCCGCACTTGCCGAGGCGCTTTGGCATACGGCCCATCGCACCGTCATGCAGCGCCGGTTGATCGAACAACCGGCAATGATGGCCGTGCTGGCCGATCTCGCTGTAGAAAGCGAAGCGGCCACCGCGCTCGCCTTCCAGGTAGCAGCAACATTTGATAAAGATGACATTCGGTCTCGCCTGCTTACCCCCATCGCAAAATATTGGATATGCAAACGTGCGCCTGCGATGGTATATGAAGCGATGGAATGTCTGGGCGGAACCGGCTATGTCGAGACGGGTCCGATGCCGCGCCTTTTTCGTCAGTCCCCACTTAACGCGATTTGGGAAGGTTCGGGAAATGTTATCGCGCTTGATGTCTTGCGCGCAATGGAACGCGAACCCAAAGCACTCGACAGCCTGCGGGAATTTCTGTTTTCAGCAAGCGGGCGCTATCGCTCCTATGACAATCATCTCAAAACCCTGGAATTCGGCGGACTGGCCGAGCATAATGCCCGTAACGCCATCGAACACCTTGCAATATCCGCTCAGGCCGCAGTGCTCATCAACGCGGACAACCCCGTCGCCGAGGCTTTCTGCAAGTTAAGATTAGATCGACCCAGTTATCTTTTTGGTGCTTCCGGCGCTGTCATTGACGCACGGTCCATTATTGAAAGAGCCATGCCGACTTAAGCTTGCTGCGCGACAAGTTGAGCGAAATTGGCTCGTCATCAGAAACCGTTCCTTCATCCCCGCAATCGCTGGGAGCGAAGTTGAAATAGGCTTCATCGAATATTTCTTTTTCAAATTTGCACGAGCGTACACTCGACCTTGGTCGGCTCCGTAGCAAATTGAGGGCACGCGGTCAGATTTCATTACCCTAACCCCACTTTTATATATATTCGACAATGTAATTGTGCGTGCATATTCGTTAGCGATCCAGACAATCAGGGACTCTACCTAGCGTAATCCATCCAGCGCCGGTTTAGAGATCGAGTCGGGCTGACAAATATTGAAGCGCGAGGATGATCTCATGAGCCATGCATTGATAATTGAACAAAATATGGTGGTTGGCGGCGAGCTTTCAAAGCGTCTGTTTGACCTTGGTTTCGACAGTTTTGATCACGTTTGGACAGAAGATGACGCGGTAGCGATTGCGGAAATGCGTCCACCGGATTTGATCCTTATCGGAGATAGTCTGGAATCAGGTGATGCGGTCGGAGCGGCTCGCCGAATATGTGAAAAACAGGATGTCCCAGTGTTGATGGTTACAGCCGATTCTCTCCGAGTGAAACAGCGATTGGTGGATGGCGCGGTACTTGACGGTCCCTTTGCGTTCAGCAAATTTCCGGAAGCTATTAAGGCGGCAAAGGGACAGTCCCGGCAACTGGCAACTGTATGGCAATCCTGCTGAAACTGAACTTGTCTGGCATCGATCGCCAGCGCATGTCTGTACGTATCCAGTTGTTGCCGTTTGAGCGCGAGTAATTAGATCGCGCTGAATAGCAGCTTCCAGGAAGGAGAATAGACCTTCCGAATGACGACATCTGGGGCGCGAAGCTGCCATCGCGGTGGCGGACGAATGATCGCTTAGCGCGATCGCCGACTTAATACCAGGCTGTCAGGGTCGTCGACAATCCGGACATCCCGCCGAGGCTGAAAGCGACGGCTCGGCAATCCTAACTGCTACAGCAATGCCAGTGTCGGCGCTAAGCGGGATCCCCTCGCAGCACGAAATCCGAATTATTCCGTTGCCTGAACTTCGTTTTCGAGTGCAGTGATCCGTTCCGAGCAGATTGTGTGAACCACGCGACCGAGTTCCTCGATCTGCTCACCCAGCCACGCAAGTTCTTCCTCGCTGATGCGGTAATGTTTGGAGTAGCGCGCCTTAACGTAGGCTTCCTTGAGCTTTTCGAACCGCGCGCGATCCGGACGAAGTTCGCGCGGCCAGCAGTCAACCATGCGCATATCAAGACGCTCGGCCTGCGTTCGTAGAAAGCCGAGATTGTGAACATGTGGTGTGTAGAATGTGCAGACCAGCAATACACAGTGGTAAAGCGTTTCGGCTGTCTGGTGCAGTTCAAATGCCGTTTCCTTGAGATGGCCTTTTTCAATGCCGAACCTTGCAAAGTCGTGCCGCCGCATTGCAGCGGGAAACCACTCCTCAAAATACTCTTTCGCCATCGCGAGAGCTTGCTCCGGCGTCTTGGGCTTGGGAACGTGAAGCTGGCGGTCATCGGCTTCGTAAAGGGCGATGCCGTCTTTGGCGACGTCCATGAAAAAGTAGCGGCCATGCGCCAGGCCGTCATTCACTTCTCCAAGCGTGTGGACGATGAAGTTGACCGGCGTGCGCAGTGTCTTGTCAATGGCAAGTTCGCGGATTAGGCGGTTGTCCAGCTTCAGCCAGTAATCCACTTTGTCCGTTAGACGCTTGTCATTGACGATGATCAGGATGTCGAAGTCCGAGCGATAGCCTTTGGCGGTGTGCGGTTCATCGACCCAGCCGCCCCTTGCGTAGCTGCCATAGAGGATGATCTTCTCGATCTTCCCTTTCTTCTTCCACTCGTGCTGTGCGAGGACCAGCGCGTCTTCGAACTCTTCGAAGATGATCGCCTTCACGCGTTCAATCTCGCGTTGCTTGGCTGCCGGAAGATGATCGAGGTCGGTGCGCATATCTGTCCCTATCGTGGAGTCTTGCGCCTGCATTGGCAAGTGGTATCGAACGATATTGCTGAGAAAATAGCCCGTGCCGTCCGTGCTTTTGATCTATCGGTTACGCCTGCACAACAAGACTCGATGTCGTGTCGGGATCCAGCATCGTCGCGGTTCGAGATCAGAACTCCCACGACCATATGTCGTCGAACATCCGCTTGTGCAGCTTGACCACAAAACCTTGTGTCAGGAGTTCGGCAACGCAGCGACGTCGGGCCTAACTCGATATTGGCCTGCTCAGCTTCATTGAGATCTGTGCGGGTGTCCGGGTATGTCGACTGAACTGCCCGATACCGGCAAGTGCTTCGAAGGGCTGCTACCACCGGTGGTCGCGGTGTTTACGCTTGCCGATTATGTCGGTGCCGGCGTATTGAAAAAGCGAAGAATATCATTAGTTCTCTGCTCCTTGACCGGGTCCCGGTACGTATGTCCAGGCGAAAGCTAAAGGTATCGGTGCACATCCCAACATGTGTTTCCAATACCCGGTTCCCTCACTACAAATATTCATGGGTCCGATTATAAAATGATTATAAAATAGATTATCAAAATAGACCCGCTCATCTTCTGCGTTGCGGCTACTGGAGTCGCAAATGCAATGAAGGAGCAGTACAATGAACGACTTTGACATCAATGACGAAACGGCTGTCGATCTTGGTCAGGCTTCGGTCGAAACCAAAGGACAGGCAGTGTTCGATATCGACCTGGGTGGTGGCCCCCGGCTTTACGCCATTGGCATAGCCGCCGACTGATGCCAAGAGGGTGCGCGCTCATGGCGCGCACTCTTTGGCTTGCTGACAGCCTCATGTCCTTATTCCATCGCCCGGATCTTGCATGGTGCGAGTTGGGCGGCACGCTCATCTTCCTCGATATCGCCAGAGACCGCTATTTCTGCCTGGCCGATGCGTGCAATCGCAAAGCGTTCCACGAACTCGAGCAGGCTGGTTTGGACCGCGTTCAACAACCAGCCTGCTGGCCGAAACCGGCGGACTGGACGCCGCCCATTCGTACATCCGTGGCGATTGGCAATGGTAGTTTTCGATTGCCGGACATAGCCAGAGCGATCTGGATACAGCGCCGAACCGAGAGAAGACTGACATCGACATCATTTGCTGCGACATTGACGGATTTACGCTGCCTTTTGGACGCAGTTGACCGCAGGACTTCGAAATCCGGGCGCACTGCGGCACAAAGCATCCGTGCTTTCGAACATGCCCGGCTGCTCCGAACTGCGGCTGACAGATGCCTGCCGCGTTCGATTGCCCTTGCATTGTGTTTGGCTTCAGACGGCAAACGGACAAATCTCGTCATCGGAGTAAAGCTTGCGCCTTTCGGCGCTCATTGCTGGGTGCAGTCAGGCGGCGAAGTGCTCAATGACAGTGTCGAGGAAGTGCTGCGTTACCAGCCGATCCTGATCATATGAAAGCCGTCAAATTCGTGCTCGCAGTGCCATTGGCCAGTCACCCGTCCGGAACGCTGAAACGATCACGGCGCCGAGAAGAGCTTTGCCGAGAATGGCCCAGCTTCTGGACTGACGACGATACTGTTTTGGTCGATCTGGGTGCGGCGGGCATAATATTGGGCGCGCTGTTTTCGCGGTCATCTTTTGAGCTTCTCAAAAGCCTTCCGGGTGATGCGCCTGAGTGCAGGAACATCGACGGGCTGGCAGCCTGGTTGATCGAGGAATGTTGGGGCGCTTATGTCGCAATTCATACCAATTGCCAGACAGGTGCCGTGCAAATATTCGTTGATCCTTCGGGACTGTTACCCGTTTACAGCGCCGAGACCGCCACGCACCGAATTTTTGCCTCGCATCCCGAGCTGCTGCGCCGCGCGAGCGGCTTTCAGCTTGTTCCTTCATGGCCAGCAGTTCATGCACATCTTGCAAGGCCCGATTTGCGTCAACGTGCTACCTGCCTTGCGGGCGTGAGTGAATTGGCACCCGGCGAACTGATCGCCGCCGGAGAGCGGCAAGTTTCCGGAAGGCAGATCTGGCAGCCCGATGACTTCATGCCGTCCACGACGCAGACCTCGTGCAAAGAGGCGGCGGAACAACTTCGCGAACTTGCAACATCGGTAATGAGTGCATGGGCCATGCGTCTGGGGCGGGTTGCAGTTGCCGCGTCGGGCGGTGTCGATTCTTCACTCATCTGTGCTGCACTTGCCAAGGCAGGGCAGCCATTTGACTGTATCACGCTCGCAACCGCAGACCCGAGCGGCGACGAGCGGGCCTATGTGCGCATGATCGGCGATCATCTCGGCGTCAATATACTGGGCAGGACCTATGATATACGGGCAATTAATCCGCTGGTTTGCGTATCGGCGGGCCTTGCACGGCCTTCGCGCAAACCCTTTATGGCAGCGGTCGATGCTGCGCTTTTTGATGCCGGTCAAAGCCTGGAGGCGGACGTCATTTTCGACGGCAATGGCGGCGATAATCTTTTCTGCTTCCTCCATTCTGCAGCGCCCCTGGTCGACAGGCTGCTTTGCGAAGGACCGGGACGAGGGGCGGCCGCAACCTTTATCGATCTGTGCTATCTTACCGGCTGTTCCATGCCAACGATGATGCACGCAGCAGTAGGGCGGCTATTTCGCAAGCGACCAAGCGACCTTTGGCCCGCCGATCTACGGCTGCTGTCTGGCGCTTGCGAGCAGCTTGATCGCGGTGAGCCTTTATCTTCATGGTTCGAGACCAGGGTTGGATGCCATCACGGCAAGCGCGATCATCTTGCCCTCCTGATGCGCAACCAGAACCATGTGAACGGTCTGGCCGCAGGGGGACTGCCGCGATTTTCGCCGCTGCTGAGCCAACCGCTCGTCGAATATTGCCTCGGTGTCCCGACCTGGGTCTGGTGCACCGGCGGTATCAACCGAGCGCCCGCCCGCGCTGCATTTGCAGCCGACCTGCCGCGCGGCATTTTGGAACGCGTCTCCAAGGCCGGGCCTGACAGCTTTGTGCGCTCGGTTTTTGACAAGCACCGACGCACCTATCGGGACCTGCTGCTGGGAGGCCTGCTCGCGCGACATCGCTTACTCGATCGTAAAGCGGTCGAGGATGCGCTCAATTTAGATTTCCGGTCCGAAGGTTCGATAATCTATCGGCTGCTCGATCTTGTCGAGACCGAGAACTGGGCACGCTCCTGGTCATCGTAAGTGATATCGCAGCGCAATTCCTCCGCTTTGGGTGCACCCTTCGTCGCTTTCCATCTGCTATATTGGCTCGCTTTTTCAGGATCGCAATTCATCTGCTGCATGAGCCAGAACTGGAACCATTCGGTAGAGCGTTCGTACATCGCCAGACGGTGCGCAGGTTGATATTTAAAGTGCGGCTCGTCTTCCAGAACAAATAACTCGATTGCTTTTCCGCGACGCTTGAAAGCGTCCACTACGTCGAGGCCGATTTCATACTCGCTGTCGCTGGCCTGGATCAGAATCGGTGTGTCTATTCGATCAGCGTTAAGCGCAAGCGACATTGGTCTCCAATAATCGTCGGCACCCGGTTCAAGAAAGTGATAACCAATTTCACGGGTCCATTTCGTGTAATAGGGTCCGGCATTGAGTGGATATGCGTACATATCTTCGCAGCACGCGCCGAGCGCGGCCACCTTGAACAGGCGCGAATTTATCAGCGCCCATTGCGTCGTAGAAGTTCCGTCGCTGAAACCGCTGATGCCCATGCGGTTGGGGTCGACTGCACCGGTCGAGACAGCCTTATCAACTGCCATCTCGAGTGAAGATTGAACGCTTCGCCGATCAAGCCAATCCTCACGCAACCAGCGGCTTAATTCCGTTGAGGTCTCGGCCGCTACCTTCTCGACGGCAAAATCGGGACGCGCAAAGCTGAGGACAGCGAAGCCCTTGGCCGCGAACAGCTGGATCGGAAACTCGTCCCCAGTACCGCCACGGAGAAATCCGTGGCTGATATACTGAACCACAATGAGGGGATGTTTCGAGCCCGGTTTATGATCCGGTGGCAAAACCAGATCGGCGAAGCTTTCAACACCATAAGCATTGGTAAAATGGAACCGCTGAGCCTTGCCCAATTTTATCGACCGAAAGTCCGGGTTAGGGTCGAAAATCGTCCGTTCGCGGCCGGTATCGGGGTCGATCGCGACCAGCTTTCTTGGACGGACCGAGCCTTCGCGCGCACAAACCAGTTCTTCGTGCTCAAAATCACAACCGATCAGCGCGTCATCGGTCACCATGATGCGCGTGGGTTTCGGTTCTCCGACCCGCCAGCGCATCAGCGCCGTCTGGCTGCCGGCCCATCCGGTCGTCTGCCGCGCATAAAGCGTGCCGCCGTCCGCAGACCACCATAATTGTCTGACGCCGAAGCATCCTGGCTCCTCGCATCTCAGTTTTCGTCCGTCGGGTTGAGCCATGACGAGCCGGGATTGGCTCAGGAGACGCCGCGGATAGAGTGGCTCGAGCCAGGCCGCTGCGCCGCTCTCGGCCTTGACAAAGCTTCTCGCCGCAGGTGCAACAGATTCCGGTCGGTGTGGCACGAGAAGCCCGATTTCAACGGGTTTCGATGGCCGCATCACTCCTGTTGCAAGCGCAACAGTGTGATATACAGGTTGGGCTGGTTCGGTAGGAATCGGACGATCCGCTTTATCAGGAGCAAAACGGTCGCCGAAGAGGAAACCGGTTCGCGCCTCCCGCGCGATAGCCTCTGCCTGCAAGCGTATGCCGGGACGCGTCGCTACGACCAGCGACTGACCGCCGGCCGTCCACGCGAAATTGTCGACATTGTCAGGCATGGCCGTGATGCTCCGCGCAGGCTTCCTACCGTCGCCTTCAACCACCCAAACCTGATCAATCCTGCCACTGCGTTTCAGAAAAGCGATATATTTGCCGCCGGGTGACCACTGCGGCGTGATCACCTTGGCATAGCCGCTCATGAGCGATGTAAAATTATGCAGCGGAAAATCAGCTCTGATAAACGCGCCGCCACGATCAATCTCTTTGAGCTCACCGCTACCATCCATCGGTGCCACCATCAGTCGCTGACAATGTTCGTTCTCATACGAATTGGCCCTGCGAACAAGAAATGCGATGCGATTGCCATCAGGCGAGATGCCGAACGGGCTGGCCGATTCATTGGGATCGGATCTGCCGATATCCGAAAGCTCGACAAGGTCCATTGCCTTGACCGATCGGAGCGGTGCCTTACTGACCGCCGCACTGTCAAATTTCGCACACGGATCGACAGATAAAGGCGGGACCACAGCAGTCGGAACTATGGTCGTCGCCAGCAATGAGATCAACAGCATGCTCATCACCAGTACCGCCGGATGCCGACGGCAATGAAGCGTCCGATTGGCGAATAATTGGTAGAATCATAAGGCGTGTCGGTCGGACCGGTTGTGCGGATGATGTCAGGCTTGTCGTTAAAGACATTGTTGATCGTGATCGAAAGCGACAGCGCCGGTTCCACGCCTTTGCCAGCAATCAGATCGTAGCTTGCACCCATGTCAAATGTCGCGCTCGGTGCGATGCGTGCTTCTGCCGCGAACCGCTGGTCCCGCAGCGCTCCTGTATAATTCAGCGAGGACGACAGCTTGAATCCGTTGATCCGATAGTTGGCGGCGGCGCGTGCTCGGAAGTTGGGTGGATTGAAGACCGTACCTGCAAGCTCGACCTGCGGCAGGTCGGGTGTCAGTTGCTGGCTGCTGTCAAGCCAGGTTCCTGCCAGATCGACCCCGAGCCTTCCGGCACCAACTTCCCCGCTCCAAGCCAGATGTGCATCGACACCGCGAATTTTCTGGACGGCCACATTGATATTTCGATTGTCGACAAATGCTATGACATTGGCAGGATCATAGGGTGCGCCAGAGAAATTCTGTAGCCCGAGCTGCGCGCCCGCTACCAGATCTGCGAGCAGTGCCTCGCTTGGCGACCGGTTGATCAGCGTTGCATATCCCGGATCGCTGAAAGCAGCGGCAATTGACCCGGGGATAGGTTGAACAACGCGGTCGCGGTAGCTTATGTCAAAATAGGTCGCACCGGCCGTGAAACCGGGCAGCGAATTCGATTTGAACTCGAACCCTGCAGTCCAGCTGGAAGCGCGTTCAGATTCAAGATCCGGATTGCCGCCGCTGGTGTAGAAGACGGCGCCCGCACCTGCACCGAAGGCGGCGCCGGGGAGCAAAAATGCCTGAAAGGGGACATATTGCTGGTAAAGCGAAGGCGCTTTGAATGATCGTGCCCAGCTCCCACGCAGGGTCAGGGAGGATATTGGTGCATAAATGAGCCCGATCCTCGGCGTCGCGAGCCGGTCCAGCCCCTTATAATCCTCGTAACGCAGCGCCCCTGACAATGCGAGCCTGGCAATCCCGCGGATTTCGAGCTCCGTGGATATGAACGGCAAATAGACTTCGCCATAGAGGTAGCGACTGCGGCGCGTGACATCGAAGGCAGCAGACGGCGCACCGTTGATCAGCCGGGTGAAGTCCATCCCGTTACCCCGAATACCTCCACCGATTGCCAGTCGCGCGCTGCCACCTGCCAGATCGAATAGCGGGCCGTCCGCGCTTATGTCGAGCGACGCGACGCTATTGCAATAGCACCCGCTCGTAATCGTGGTGCTGCCGCTAAGAGGGGTCGAGCTGGTTTGATAATTGGTGTGATCGCGTCCGAGCACACCAACGATTTTGGCTTCCCAGTTCGACCCCAGCTTCACTTCCAGCGACGGAGCAACCGTCAGGCTTTCAACCCTCGGGCGAGCCAGGAAGCGTGAAGCTGGCGTTCCGCCAACGGTTTCGGACTCGCGGCGCGAGTAAAGGACATCGACCTTCGCTACAAGGCGGTCGCCAAGGCTCTGATAGGCAGAAAAAGTCGCCGCATGGCGATGCTGCGAGGGATAGAGAAAGCTGTCAGGGTCAAGCGATCCCGCATAGGAGCGCTGACGCGACTCAATCTCCGAATTGCGCGAAAAATCATAGGCAACAAGAAAACCGCCGCCGTTCCAGGCCGTACCGCCCACAATGTCGGCCTGCTGACGGAAATAGCCTCCATCGCTGCTTGCGCCGATCTGGGCCGAGGTTGCGACGCCCTCGAAGTCGCGGCGAAGGATGACGTTGACAACACCCGCAACCGCGTCGGATCCATAAAGCGCGGACGCGCCATCCGGCAACACCTCGATGCGATCAAGCGCTGCCAGCGGGATGGCCGAAATATCGACACCGCCAAATGCGGAATCATAAGGCAGCCGATGTCCGTTCAGGAGCGTCAATGTTGCATCGGGCCCGAGGCCTCGCAGATTTGCGCTCGATGCCGAATTAAGATTGCTGTTGATCAGACCAGCCCCGGTTCCGATTCCGGGATTTTGACCACCGCCAAAGTTTTGCGGCAAGGATCGGATGGCCTCGCCAAGATCGACCTGCCCGGCTGCGATTATGGCGTCCTTGTCGAGTGTGATGACATCGCTTGCAACGGCCGCGCCCCGGATCCGCGAACCCGTTACAACAATCGTCCCCCTTTGATCCGGCGTTGTATTTTCATCGGCGCCTGCACGATCGGTCGCCCCTTCCTCTGCATCTGGTTTGTCCGCATCCTGGGCGGCAACTGCTTGCGTTGCGAAGGTAAGCGCTGTTCCGGCCAACAAGGCTGAAAATATATGTCGGTGCTGCATCAATATCTCCCTGATCGTTTTTCCGGCCACCATTTAAATTTTGGCCATGCAGGGATAGACGCAGAGATTGGCAATGACCTTAGTTGCAGATGAAACTATTTTTTGATCACCTAGACCGTATCGCCGAGCGCGGTGCGGATATGCGACAATGCTTTCATCATATGATATTCGACGGCAGCCATTGAGATACCTAGCGCACAGCGGATATCGCGATACGCCATCTCGTCGAAGCGGTTCATAACGAATATCGTGCGGGTCCTTTCGGGCAGCTGCGTCAACGCACGATCAAGGCAGTCTATCAGGTCGCTGGCCTCAAGATCATGCTCCTGCTCGGCGGCGCAGTGCGCATCGCGCGCGTCGTTCAGTGGCAACGTGACCACTCGGCACTGTTGCCGCCGCGCGCCATCAATCAGCAAATTCCGGGCGATGCATAGAAGGAAGCCACGGGGATTAACGAGGCTGGACAGTTGGGGGCTGGTGGCCGCGCGCAGGAACACCTCTTGGGCTATATCACATGCCAGCTCGGGTCCGACACGGCCTTTCAGGAAGCGAATCAACCCATCGCGCTCATGGCGGAAAATTGTCTCGAGTATCTGCCGCGCCGCATCATCGGGTCGATCTGACTGGCTGCGGTTGCTCCGCTCAGGGAACGCCTCTTCTGTCCGACTTTCTCGGACAATTGTCTTTTGCATGGAACCATCGCACTGGCGAGATCAGTCGTTCCCGCAGCAGATGCAGGAAGAAAAGATTACCAGCGCTACGCCGCCGTTCAGGCCTTTGGAGAAGCCCTTATTCGGTTCGGCCCCCGGTCCATTATCGGACCAGCGTGAATGATGGTTGGCGGAATTTGTCCGCGCAGCCTTCGCCAAGTTTTAGACTGCGTGCAATTTTTCTAACAAAATTGCAGGTATCGCGCAAGTATTGCCTTCGCAATTCAACGAATGCATGCGTGTTAGCAAAAATGATTTGTCACCATGCGAAGGTAACCTCGATTATCGAGGAATGATAAGGCCTGGCAAGATTATTGTATGAGGTCGATGAGCGCCGAAACTTTCTCGCTTCGCCGCTGATGATATATCTGCAATTTACTACGCAATGCGATATCTTGCTTGGTCGAAAGCTGCTCCAACTCTTCAATCTCTTGCAGAGTATCGGGAAATACCAGCGGATCTTTCATTCGCACGACATGCATCCGCTCATTAAGTGAACGTACGGTCTCAACGATAATGATATTTCCGGAAAGTGAAGCGATGGACTCAAAGAATGAGCCTATCCGGTCAGCATAGGTGCTGTTCTCCGACTTATATTCTCCATCGATCCATTCTTCTGACCGGTCAACCAGCGCCAGTTCCAGCAGCGCGACATTAACGGCAAGCATATCGCGAAGGGCCTTTTCGTTCAGGCGCGGAACACGGTAGCCCTCTCCATGTGTCATATCGACCAGCCGCTCACCAACGAGCCGGTTGAGACAGTCCCTGACTGGCGTCATACTGATCCCAAGCTCATCCGCCAATCGCAATGCTTCGAGCTTTTCACCCGGCGGCCAAACTCCTTGCATCAGCATTTGCTTCAGTTTTTTGCACGCGGGTTCAATAACATGTGCGGGACTCATGACGTAAGACGTTGACCGTCTGCAAACGCGCGGACGGCGCATTGTTGATCCGGTCTCAGCGCGTCGGTAGCACGGGGGAAGCCCGGCACGGTGTCATGCAAGAGTATCGACGGGCACTGTCCTTCGTAATTGCCGAGATTTGGTCGGTGCTGTGTATATCCTGCAAGTTCGGCAAGCTCGGGTGCAAAATTCTTCGCGATATGTGGCGGGTAGGCCAGCCATAGGTTTTCGTACGGCTTCAACCAGCCGAGACTATAGCCGATAACGACGGCGCGGCGGACATCATTCGATCGGTTCGCGCCGGCTCCATGGATCGTAGAGCCGAGAAAGCAGATCGCAGATCCTGGCTGGCATTCTGCGACAATCGGCTCTGGGAGTTGTTCGAGCGATTCCACGTTTTGTTTGTGCGTACCGGGATAGAGCCTGGTCGCGCCGTTCACTTTGGTAAAGCCGCTGAGTGGCCACATGACGTTCAGCAGATATTGCTGGCCGCCTTTGTCTCCCGGCCACATGTCCTGATCACAATGGGGGAATTGCTCGATCTCGCCAGGGTGGATCTCGATGGCCTGCGCAACATTGAGCTGGATGCGCTCACAGGCCGGTTTTAAAATCGTTTCCGCAAGCGCCATGATTGTTGGCTCGCGAACCAGATCTGCAGCAAACCGGGATCGCCGCAGGAGGCTACCAAAGCGCTTGGTGCGATATCCGTAAAAATCACCGTACCCGAATGGCGTCTGCTGAAAATCCCTCTCGAGATCGGCCTCCAGATTCCGAAGGGTCGACTGGGGAAGCAGATCGGGAATTATGCAATATCCAACGGACGCGAGTTGATCCAGCCATTGATCGGTTTCTACAACGTAGGTCATTGCAGCCCCGCCATTTCGGTGGACTGGTATCGCGGCGGTGAATAGATTCCACTATCCTGGAGTTGCGGAATCGTCTGATCATCAATTTCGATGTGGAGAGCAATGAGCAACTCGGTGCCAATCAAGCGCTGCGGCCCAAGCGCGCGGCATTTCCATCCGAACCGCGCGATTTGCCGGAACCAAGGCATATTGGCCACGGCCGTGTAGTCAGTGATATTCCAACGCAGCGCATGATCCACGAGCGCCGACACGAGCTCGTTACGCGTCCTGCGCCGCTCCGTTCTGCAGAGCGCAGGGTCAATGCAGAATCGCGTAATTTCTCGTGTTTGCAGGCCTGACGGGATAATCCCTTTGCACAAGGACGGAAATAGCTGCCCCAATATATGCGAACGATCAGTGCGCAGCAGCCGCGCGGATGCCCGGTGATTTGCACTTTCATCGGCCAAAACAAGATATACCGCATCAGGCGTATCAAACTGATCGACTTCGAACCGTCCGTCGAGAACCGGCACGTCCCATTTCAGAAGATCGACAAACACCCTTTTTCTGGCCTCGAACATTGACCGAAGAGCTGGGTCCGATTTGTGGGGGACGGCTTGGGAGGAACTGAGCGGCATGGAGGTCACCTGTCATGTTGGACATGACGACAAGACACCAGCTTGCGCGATTAAACGCTATACCAACATATAGGGATAGCGATGGCACGCCGACAGCGAACCGTGACCCGGCAAAGCACCCTCGAAAAACCCCGTCTCAGCGTCTGAAATATCCCTGCCACTTGAAGACATCCCCGAAGCCGATCAACCCGTCGAACATCGCTGCAAGAATCAGGGACTGGGAGCAATGAACTTCATATCGTTCGCGTGCCATCTTCAGATGTTGAATTACGGTTTCCGTGCTAATGCCCAGAATGATAGCCGTTTCCGCAGCAGTTTTGCCTCTGGCGACCCACAACAGGCATTCTCGCTGCCGGTCGCTTAGTCTGGGGAGTGCAACTGGCTGCGCCATACCACTGATATGCAGCGCGCTGGTAAGCGCGAGTGTACCCAGATATTCCGCAGCAACAAGCCACCGATGCGGCAACCTCCTGTCGGGCGCAACCGCAAACGTGAATGTGCCCCTGGCCATACCCGGCAGATGCCGCGGTATGGTAAAGCCGTCGCCGATGCCGCATTCCCTGCCTACCGCGAGCATTTGCCGATCGCCTCGCGTCATTGGAATGAGTTGATCGATAGCTTCCCACGTGAAACCGCCAAAAGCCTTATCGCATGCCCGTCGGACGGGATCGCGGCCGGCTAGGTCGAAACTCGTGTATACTTTAGCCCATTCATCCGGATAGTCATGCAGCAGCATTTGAGTATCAGCGTCGTCACTCGTTCGGGCTTCAAGTGAAAGAGCAAAGTGATCAAAGCCCAGTCGCTGCGAAGCCTGTTTGAGCGCATCTTTCAATTCATTCGCCGTTTCGATTTCAAATAATGAAGCGCCAAACTCCTGAGCAAACCGAACACGCATTTATCAACCGTCCGATTTTGCGGGGCGCCACCAACACGCTGCCGTCCAATCGCCTGGTTATCCCGGACGGCAGGTTCCAATCCGCTTTTCCGGTTTGTTTAAGCCTATACCCCGAGCGAGAGCTGCGACCCTCCTATCGATGCTGGCGAACACACTGCTACTTCAGCAACCATGCAACGAAAATAAATAATGTCAGCTAACTATCAAGAATGTTACCGTTTCTGTCAAAGTAGACATCTATTTATCCGCATGCCTTATTGAAATTGACGAAGATGAGCACAGGCCTCTGTTTTGAGCAACGCCCTATAACGCTGCGCATCAGATGCTGTGCTTCGCTCAGCAGACGTTGCGCGTGTCGCCGTTCGGAGGATGATTTCCATTCTATTGCTTGCCCCAGATCAGATCTTGGATAACTGGTCTTTTCGCGAACCCAGTCTCGGAACGCCGATCGGCTTCATGAACAGACGCTCCCGTTAGCTGGGATGCCAGCTTGATGTTTTGCAACTTTAACAATCGGGATTCGCAAATTGAGCTATCCAGCTTGAGGGGCGGGATATTAACTGTGTCGTCCGGTTGATCATTTTGCTTACATCCTTTGAATGATTTAATCTCGGTGCGCATGCGCTTCGGCAGCTGCCCGCTCCTATTAAAACCTACTTATTGTGAGCTAGCCATCCCCAGAAGTTGGTATGTCGCATTGGTCCGCCCCTGAGTAGATTTGCCGTTGGCAGAGGTTGTGGTCCGAAAGCCGATAAAGGCAACGGGTGCCATGATTTGCCTTCGCAAGAATGCCTCGACAGCAGCACATCTTTGGAGCAAATTATGAACCGAAGTCGTTACGTAATCCGACCGATCGACGCGATTGACCGAGCAATTATTGCGTCATTGACTGACAATGGTCGCATCACTGTTCGTGAGCTTGCTGAACAAATAGGATTGTCTAGTCCCAGCATAACCGAGCGCATTCATAAACTTGAAGATGCGGGCGCGATTCAAAGATACACGATTATGATTGATCCCAAAGTGTTTGGTCGAGGTATTGCTGCGCACGCCCAAATACGCGCGATGCCAGGGGAAATGAAGCGACTTGCGCAGATGCTCATCGAAACACCGCAGATTGTGCAAGCTGACCGCGTCACTGGGCAAGATTGCTTACTTGCTAAGCTCATTTTGAACGATGTTGCGGAACTTGAGACCGTAATTGATCGTTTCCTGCCGTTTTCGTCGGCCGACACAGCAATAGTTAAATCCTCAATAGTCGCTCGGCGCCTTCCTAAATTGTAAACCGTGAGTCGTGACCGGATAGCAGGTCAAACCCGAATGGGCACACTGTAAATAAGGCAAAAAACTAAAACTGCCTTTGTGAATCCATAGCTGACCTGTTCCCCTACCGGCTACCATCGGTTCGATAGTCGGGCAGAGTATTACTGCTACAAATCAGAGCTTTGGGAGCAATTCAAAGTGAAATTGAAAGCACATCTACGTTCACACACCGTGGTAGGGAGCGGCACCACATAATGGCCTATTCTGCGGCTACCTTGCTTGCACTGGCGTCGCAATGCGCACCAAGTGTTGCACCCGAAACGGTGCTGGCGATTATCCAGACCGAAAGCAGCGGCGAGCCATTCGCGCTCAATGTAAACGATGGTCGGCAACCCGCCCGGCAAAGCAACGCCGGCGATGCTGCAGCCACGGCGCGGCGTTATGTCGCATCGGGCTATTCGGTCGATCTGGGGCTTGGCCAGATTAACTCGCGCAACATGCGCTGGCTTGGTCTGACATGGGAAACAGTATTCGACCCATGCACCAATGTTGCCGCCTTGGCGCGTGTCCTTACCACTAACTATGTTGCGGTCAGCGCCGGACGCGATCCGCAAACCGCCCTCCGGGTCGCGCTTTCAATGTATAATACGGGAAGCCAGACGCGCGGTTTTCGGAATGGTTATGTTGCCAAAGTCATTCACAACGCGGGGATCTCAAGCATACCGGTACCATTCGACACCAATGTTGCCTCTATTGCATTAGCTTCATCGGCAACCGGCGATCCACGCGTAGTGCTGGCGTCAGAAAACGCACCACTCCAAACATCAGCGATCAGACCCCGCCCGGCTCCGCCGCCCAAATGGAACGTTTTTGAACGTGCCGCCTACGACCATGAAACTCAAATTCTCGCAGAAAACGAAAGGGGCAGCATATGAATGTCATCCTGAAGATCGGACGTGGTTTCGCAGCATGGCGCACAGACTTTTCCGCCAGATTCAACGCCATGCCGAAACTGCGGCAAAGCGCGATACTATGGAGTGTAGCTTTGGCTGCAGCGACCATTATTTCAATGGCAAACCCCGATCCTGCCTATGCGCAGAATCTGGAGAGTTTCGCGAGCAAGGTGCGCGGCCTGCTGTCCTCGACGCTGCTGCGCACGCTCGCCGTGATCGCCGTCATCGTGACGGGTTTGCTTTGGTTTACGGGTCGCGCATCGACGGCAGTATTGGTCACGGTGATCATCGGCATTGCCATCGTCTTTTCGGCTGACTCCATTGTCGGCATCATCGCGGGCTGATGCGGTGCAAGGCGACCCCGAACATCCGATCAAGAATGAACTGTTCCTTGCGGTAACGCGCCCTGCCCTCTGGGCGGGGATCCCGATTGAGGCTGCGGTATTGCTGCTCATTTCTAGCGCGTCGGTGCTGATATGGAGCAACAGCCCGGTCTATGCCGCGCTCGTCGTTGCGTTCGGCTATTCGATATCGCGGCTGATTGTCCGTCACGATGTCAACGCTTTCCGTCTGTTGTTCCTATGGGGACGCACCAAGCTCGGCAACCGCAATCGGAATTTCTGGGGCGGCAGCAGCTATTCGCCGCTTCCGCTCGCCGGCCTGCGCCGCAAAGGCTTTGGCCGTCATGGCTAGACTGATCTCTCCTAGTCTAAACGCTTCCGGGCAGGTGCCGCTCAAAGTGGCACAGCGCGAGGCGACGCCCGAGAGATTTCTGCCCTACGCGCGGCATTTGAGCGAAGACATGGTTGCACTCGATTCCGGCGACATCATGCTAACTTTCGAGTTGCAGGGCCGCGCTTTCGAAACCGCCGATGTGCGCGATCTCAACGACTGGCATACCAAGCTCAACGGCCTTCTCCGCAACCTGCATGATGAACGGCTGTCGATCTGGACGCATTTGATCAGGATGCGGGCCGATCAAATCCCAAGCGGCAAATTCAAATCTGTTTTCGCAGCTGATTTGGACCGCGCCTATTTCGGGCGGTTGGGCCGGGAGCGGATGTTCATCAACCGCTTCTTTGTCACATTGGTAATCCGGCCCGCCGCCACGGGCGGTGACAAGATCATCCAGCTAGTCAGACGCAAAACGTCAAAAGGCGCTGGTTCGGAAGAGATAATCGACCAATCCCTCACCGAACTGCTCGATGACAAGGCGCGTGATTTCGAGAAATTGATGTCACGCTGCGAGCCGCGCCGCTGCGCCATATACGAGCATCGCGGCCTGATGTTCTCGGAAACAATGGAAGTGGCCGATATGGTGATGACCGGTCGCCACAGGCGCGTTCCGGTCGTGCGCGGCCATTTGGGCGGCGCGCTTTATCGCTCGCGCACGATCTTCGGCGCAGAGACCATCGAAGTGCGCGATGCCGATGCCTCGGCATTCGGCGGGATCTTCGGCATCCGCGAATATCCGGCACAAACGACGCCGCGCCAGTTCGAGGCTTTGCTGTCGGTCGATTTCGGGTTCGTGCTAACCCAAAGCTTCACCTTCCTTGGACGCGCCGCTGCAACCGAGAAATTCCGGCTGCGCATGACCCAGATGGAGAATGCGGGCGACCGCGCAGTGAGCCAGGCCGATGCGCTGATCGATGCCAGTGACGATCTGATGTCAAACCGCTTTGTGCTGGGCGATCACCATTTCACGCTCGCGGTCTATGCCGATAGTGTCAGAGCTTTACGCGATCATATGTCGGTCGCAAGGGCGGCGCTTGCCGATACCGGCATGGTGGCGGCCCGCGAGGGAGCCGCCCTAGAAGCGGCATACTGGTCGCAGCTCGTCGGCAATTTCGCATGGCGGGCGCGCCCTGCCCCGATTACTTCGCTTAATTTCGCGGCCTTCTCGCCCTTCCATACCTTTCCTGCAGGAACAGCCAGCGGCAATCATTGGGGCGATGCAATTGCCTTGCTCAAAACCAATGCCCGCAGCCCCTATTTTTTCAATTTTCACAAAGGCGATTTGGGACATACGCTGATCATTGGTCCCTCGGGCGGCGGCAAGACAGTTTTGCTCAACTTCCTGATGGCACAGACCGAAAAAACAGGCGCACGGCAGATATTCATCGACAAGGATCGAGGGAGCCAAATCTTTGTGCAAGCCAGCGGCGGCACCTATCTCGCGCTCCATAACGGCGTTCCGACCGGTTTCTCACCGCTCAAGGCGCTTGCCGACCGCGCGGAAGACAAGAGCTTCCTGTCATTATTCATCCGCCAGCTTGTCCGCGCCGATGGCAAACCGATTTCGGTTCAGGACGAACGGAGAATCGAAGACGGCATCAATGCCGTCATGAAACTCGATACCACGGACCGTTCCTTGAGTGCGCTCCGCTCGATGCTTGGCATGAAAGATTCCAGCGGTGTCGGCGCGCGGCTCGAAAAATGGACATCGGAAGGCTCACTTGGCTGGGTGTTCGATAATCCAGATGACAGCATGACCCTGGACGCTAGGTTCATCGGCTTCGACATGACCGATTTCCTCGACAATGCTGACATCCGCACGCCGGTCATGCTCTATCTCTTTCACCGGGTCGACCGGCTCATGACCGGTGAACGGATGGTGATCTGCATCGACGAATTCTGGAAGGCGCTGGGCGATGAAGCCTTCCGGCGCTTTGCCCAGGACGGGCTAAAAACTTACCGTAAGCGCAACGCCTTGCTGGTGTTTGCGACGCAATCACCTGCCGACGCGCTCAAAAGCGACATCAGCCATTCGATACTCGAACAGGTCGCCACCAAGATCATGCTGCCAAACCCGTTTGGCGCGCGGCGTGATTATGTCGAAGGCTTCGCGCTTTCGGAAGCCGAATATAAGCTCGTTCGCGAAGAGCTTGCGCCCGAAAGCCACAAGTTTCTGGTCAAGCAAGGCCATGACAGCGTGGTGGTCGAACTCGATCTTTCCGGCCTTGATGAGGAGCTAGCCGTTCTGTCGGGACGCGCTGAAACCACCGCTGTTGCTGATGAAGTGATTGCCGAGGTGGGAAGCGATCCCGCCATCTGGCTCCCCCTCTTCCATAGCCGGAGGCGTCCCAGCTGAACCGAACAAACGCGCTGAATTGAAAGGAAGGAAAGTCGATGACGAAAATGACCAAAGCTCTCTGCGTAGCATTGCTGTTCGTGGCTCCGGTGCCCGCGTTCGCGCAAGGCATAGCGGTCCATGACAGCGCCAATCTGATCCAGCAGATCAATGCGGTCAGGCAAGCGATTCAGGTGGTCGCCCAAGGCAAACAGCAAATCCAGGAGGCGCAGAAGCTCTATCAGGATTTAAACAAGCTCACTGACATTCCGGCGCTGGCGCAGCAGCTCAAATCCGATGCCCTGCGCGAGCTCGACATTTCGGGCGGCTCGCTAGAAGGATTTGGCAACGGCAATCTTGATGTTGTCGGCGCGGGTCGCGCCAAGGCTGATGCAGTGTATCGCGATTTGCTTGGGCAGTTGGGACTTGCCGGCTCTGATCAATCCCGTGCGGCCTATGATCTTAATGCCCGCAACATCGGTATCAATGCCGGTCTCGCCGAGAACATGGGAACTGCCGTGACTTCGCGCGCGCAGGGCCTCGACCAATTGCGCAGCCGGTTGGCATCAGCGGCGACCGCGAAGGAAGTGGCTGACCTGACCGCGAGGTTACAACTTGAATCCGCCGCGATGCAGAACGACCAGCTCCGATTGCAGGCAATCGCGTTGCAGCAGCAGGCGCAGGAGCGCCAGCGCGCTGCCGCCGGGCAAGCCGCCCTCGCCCAAAAGCTCGATGAAGCGAGCCGCTACTATCGGGGGCAGTGAGTTGCGAGCGATGATCTCTTGCGCGGTGTTGTTGCTAGTGGGGTGCGGCAGACCCTCACCCCAAGCCGACATGCCAGCCCGGACGTGGCAATTTTATGTCGCCAACGCGCACGAGATCGAGCCGATGCAGAAGATTTGCCGCGAGTGGGCGGGTTCAAATGCCCCTTCGGACACGCAGCCCGCTGTCGTCACGACCAACTGCCGCGCGGCGGCGTTCGCCAAATCGCAAATAGCCATGAAGCCCAAGGATTGAGAAACGAGCATGGATTTCAGCGATCATGTTTTCACGACGATGTTCGAGGCGCTCAACAATGCGCTCGCGGCCATTGTCGGGAAATATGCGGCAGTGATCGGCATCGTTTCTCCGGCGCTCCGCATCGGAATCGTCATCTATATCTCGCTGCTCGGCTACGCGATCATGCGCGGAGCGGTGCAATATCCATTCCGCGAATATGCCTATCGCGGCTGCCAGCTCGCATTTCTCTATTTTGCCGTGACCTCGCTTTACGGAAGTCAGATAGGCATGTTTGCGCTGGGCGGTCTTCCCGGACAGTTCGCCAGCGCGCTCGGCGGTTCGGACGTCGGCGGTCTCGGTGGCTATTATGACAAGCTCGCAGGCACGGGCTTCGAGACCGCCAACACGATGCGCAAGATCGCGGCCGATTATCAGCAAACCCAGGGCACGCTCCCCGACATAGGATATGCGGTCTTTTCCGGCTTCCTCGTGGTGATGGTGATTGTTGCCACCCTGCTTTGCGCTGCCATCGGCTTCGTCATTAGCGCCTTCGGACTATTTGCGCTCGCCCTGTTGTCGGTGGTCGGGCCACTGTTCGTCGCAGCTTTGCTGTTCGAATCCACCCGCGGCTATTTCTTCGCCTGGCTCGGCGCCTGCATCAACTATCTGATGCTGATCGTGTTTGCGCTCGTGCTGACATTGTTCCTGACGCAAACCGGCGATGCCGTCATCGCCACGATCTCCGAGAACGACGAGATTGGCATGGCTGCGATCAAGGCGCTGGCCTTTTACGCGCTCGGCTTCTTTTTCTTCCTGCAAATCCCGATGCTCGCAGCCTCGCTTGGCGGCGGCGGCCCTGCCCTTGCCAACCAGTTTGCTTCCACCATTGCGGCAGCAGGCGGTTTTGTCATCGGACGCGGCGCAACCGGCGCGCAGGCGACCAGCCGCGCCATCGAACGCGGCTTTGCACGCGGCATAGCCCGGATGCGAACATCGGGATCGGTCAGCCGCGGATCAACATAAAGGATAGCTTTATGCGTAAAACATTCATGAGTTTCTTGGTGGCCTTGGCGGTGACGATGCCGGTAGGCACCGTCACCGCAGCTTCAAAATCGCCAAAACTCGCAAAATGTAAAGGCAAGGAGCGCCGTCCGGCAAACCCTTATGGCACGATCCTGCCAACGGTCGATCCGCTCGCCGGGACTTCAACACCTGCCGAAGCGGCATATGGTCAAGAACGCGAATGGGGCCGCGATAATGTCAATGTGTTCCCTGGACCAGCGCCAACCGCGCCCGCAAAACCTGCTGACAAACCAGAGCGCCAAGTGCCGCCAATCAGCAGTGCCAATCCGCCAATCTCTTATCGGAGCTGCTGAACATCATGGCGAGCGGTGTCACAGACAAGAATGATCTCAAAGCCTATTTTGCTGAAAGCGCAAGCTGGGATCACGACCGGTTGATCGCGGCCAACCGCTCGAAGCGGCTGGCCTGGACTGTCGCGGGGGTGGCAAGCAGCCTTGCGATCACCGGGGTTGCAGCGGTCGCCATGCTAACGCCGCTCAAGACCGTCGCGCCCTATGTCATCACCGTCGATAAGGCGACCGGCGCAAGCGAAATAACTTCGCCTATGAGTGGCGACAAACAGATCACCTATAATGAGGCGGTCGCCAAATATTTCCTCGCCGATTATGTCCGCAACCGCGAAGGCTGGATTCCCCAAGCACGCAAAGAGTTTTTTGAAGGCGTGCTCGCCATGTCATCGCGCGAAGAGCAAGCGCGCTGGACCGCCTTCTACAGTCAGGACAATCCTCAATCCCCGCAAAGCATTTTCAGTGATCTTGATACAGTATTTATCGCGGTCAAGTCGGTCACATTCGTATCCAAAAATGTCGCGCAGATACGTTTCACCAAAACCCACCAGCGCGGCTCGGTTGTCACCGAAACGCCCGCAATAGCTACTGTCACCTATGACACCACCGACACTCCGACAACCGAGCAGCAACGGTTCAAAAACCCCTTGGGCCTCGAAGTGCAAACCTACCGCGCCGATCTGGAGGTCACGCAATGAAAACAGGACACCATTTAGCAGCCATCGGCATTATGCTCGCCACGAGCCCTGCTCTCGCCAGCGAGACCCCGCAACCGACCGCAGAAGACAGCCGCATTCGTGAGGTCATATATAGCGAGGCCCAGGTCTTCCGAATCGTCGGAGTTTTCCGTTCAGCAACCCAGATCGTATTCTCTTCGGGCGAACGGGTTGAGTATGTCGCGCTCGGCGATACCGTGTCCTGGGAAGTAGCGCCTGCGGATAATTCGCTCTTCATCAAACCGCGCGAGCGTGCCGGAGCGACCAATCTGATCGTGATCACCCGTTCGAATGCAGGAAACCGGACTTATACATTCGAGCTCAGCGCAAGGCGCGGCGGCATTAGCGCAAGAACTTCTGACACCTTCTTCAAGGTCAAATTCCGTTATCCGCGCGAGGAAGCTGCTGCGGCACAGGCCGCCAAAACGCAGGCCGCATACGCGCAGAGTCTCGCTCTCCAATCGGGCGCAATCCGTTCCGCGCTCGATCTGGCTGTCCTCGAAGGGACGCGCAACCTCAATTATAGCGTACAAGGGTCTTCGAAGATCCAGCCTTCCGAGATTACCGACAACGGCCAGTTCACCGCGCTCAGGTTTCCGAACCAGCGCGAATTGCCAGCCTTCTTCGCGGTCAATCCTGATGGCAGCGAGAGCATCGTTCCCTTTGATGTCCGCGATGAATTTGTCGTCATCCATGGCGTCTATACCCAGCTGCGGCTGCGCCGGGGCAAAGAGGTACTGTGCGTCTTTAACGAGGCTCCGGATGTCTACGGCCGCGACCCCAAAACCGGCACGGCATCAAGCATCGTCGAGCGCACGTCCGGCTCAAATGACGCGGAGTCCCGATAATGGCTAAACAATCCGACCGTATCACCGTTGATCAAACCCCTGACCCAGACGATATCGGCCGCGCTCCTAGCGCCGAGCGCGCGAGCAAAATGCCGTCGATGCCCGGAACAACAATGGACCCGAAAAAGATGATCGGCTTTGCCGCGGCAGCCGGTGCCATCATGTTTACCGTGCTGGCCCTGGGGACAGGACTAACCGGCAACTCCGATCTGCCAGTGGTCAAGCCCAAGCCAGCGCTGGAACCCGCGCAATATGACCCGGCGACGGTGATCGCACCGACTTTGGATATGGCGGCAAGCGATCCGAATGCCCCGATAGCCTTGGGCGAACCTGTAGTTCCAGCGATTGGCCCGCAAGATCCGTCCCATCAGTCACCGCCTGCAGCGCAGCAGCCCCGTCCGCTATCTGAGGCCGAGGTCCTGCGCGAAGCCGCGCGGCGGTCAACCCTGATCGCCTATGGCGGCGAACGTCAAACTGCCGGTACAGAAATCCGTAGCAATGACATTCCCGGAGCAGCAAACGCTGGTATCGGGCCATCCGCGACCCCAACCAACCTTGATACGCTGCGCCGCGCGTCGGTGATCGGTCAGGCAGAAGCGCGTCCGCTGCCGGACCGCAATTTCCTGATCACGGCAGGCAGCTTCATACCCTGCGTTCTTCAAACCGCTATGGATTCAAGCCAGCCTGGCTATGTGAGCTGCATCGTTCCGCGCAACATCTATTCGGACAATGGCCGCGTGGTGCTGATGGAAAAAGGGACAAGGATCGTTGGCGAATATCAGGGCGGTCTCAATCGCGGGCAATACCGGCTGTTCGTACTGTGGACCCGCGCCGTCACGCCGCGCGGAATAGCGATTGATGTGGGTTCACCTGCAACCGACGCGCTCGGGCGCGGCGGGATGGATGGCCGGGTTGATAATTTCTTCTGGCAGCGTTTTGGCACTGCGTTGCTATTTAGTCTTGTCGAGGATGCCGCCACAGTTGGCGCAGAAGCTGCTGGTAACAGCGGTTCCAACACCACCCGCGTTCCCTCCGATGCCGCCTCGACGATCTTGCAGCAAAATGGACAGATTAAGCCCGTCTTGCGCAAAAACCAGGGCGAGGATGTCGGTATAACCGTTGCGCAGGATTTCGATTTCTCGGCCGTTTACGGCCTCAGACTCAAATAATGGCCGCGCCGGGCAAAAACACGGCTGTCCTCGATAGCGTGACCTTGCCGCTGCGCAAATATCTTGACGATGCGCAGGTCACAGAAGTTGTCATCAACCGCCCGGGCGAAGTCGGGATCGAGCGGCGCGGAGGATGGACATGGGGAAACGAGCCAAGCCTAGATTTCAAAAATCTGATGGCGCTGGCCACGGCTGCTGCGGCTTATACCAGCCAGGACGTCACCCGCGAAAACCCCATTGTCTCAACCATCTTCCCGACCGGCGAACGGGTGCAAATCATCGTGCCGCCCGTCGTCCCCGATGAAACGGTGTCGATTACCGTGCGCAAGCCATCGACCGTCACGATGACTCTAGCGGATTTCGATGCGGCGGGCTTGTTCAAGGACACGCGGATTGCCGAAAAGCAGGTGTCGGCTCAGGAACTCGGCTTGCTCGCGCTGCTCAAAGCAGGCAAGCACGTCGAGTTTTTCGACCGCGCGGTGAAAGCCAGACTCAATATCCTTATCTCGGGTGCAACCGGGTCGGGCAAGACCACACTGTCCAAGGGCTTGATCCAGCTCATCCCTCCCGAAGAACGGTTGCTGACGATTGAGGATACGCGCGAACTGATCGTCCCGCACAAGAATGTCGTCCATATGCTTTATGCCAAGGACGGCCAAGGCACCGCGGATGTCACGGCCAAGCATTTGCTAGAAAGCGCACTGCGAATGCGGCCCGACCGCATCTTGCTCCAGGAACTGCGCGACGGGACGGCCTTCTTTTACCTGCGTAATGTGAACTCAGGCCATCCCGGTTCGATCACGACCATCCATGCAGATTCGGCCGAACTTGCCTTCGAGCAACTGACGCTGCTGGTGAAGGAAAGCGAAGGCGGCTCCGATCTGGCGCGCGGCGATATTCGCACGCTGCTCAAGATGCTGGTCGATGTCGTAGTGCAGATCAAAAAGACCGATGGCGAATTTCGGGTGACGGAGATCTACTATGACCCAGAAGGCAGGCACGCCGCCTGACGGCGGGACGACAAGATTGCTGATCGGCGTGCCGCTCGGGCTGCTCATCGCGCTCGCCATTGCCAGCATGATCGGCTGGCTGATCCTCGGCCTGCCCGTCGCCGCCTATGACCCGCTCAATATGCTGCAGTTCGTCTGGTATTATCGCGGCGACCCCCGTGTCGTCCGCGCGATGGCGGGCGGACTGATAGGCGGCGGCCTGCTCTTGGGCGGCCTGATCTACGCGCTATGGGCGCGCGGCGCACCGCTGCACGGAGCCGCGCGCTTCGCCCGCGAAAGCGAGATCAAGCGCCATGGATTTCGCGCACGCTCCGGCATCGTCCTTGGCCGTAAGAGCGGGCGTTTCCTGACCTTCGGTGGCAGCGAGCATGTCCTTGTTGAAGCCCCGACCCGCTCGGGCAAAGGCATCGGCATCGTCATTCCGAACCTGCTGACATGGGCTGGCTCGGTCGTCGTCCTCGACGTCAAACGCGAGAATTTCGATGCGAGTGCGGGATTCCGCGCGCACTATGGCCAACAAGTCTTTCTGTTCAACCCGACCGACCGGGCTGGATGCACCGCGCGCTACAACCCGCTCGCCTATATCGACCGCAGCGACCCCGACGATGTAATCATCGAGCTGCAAAAGATCGCCACGATGCTGTTCATTGCGCCCGAACGCGGCGAAGCCTTCTGGGCAAATGGCGCGCGCACTGGCTTTGCCGGTGTCGGAGCCTGGCTCGCGGAAACCAGCGACGAACCGATGACAATGGGCGCAATCTATCGCTATCTGACCGAAGGCGATGCACGGAGCTTCTTCAAAAAGGAACTGGCCAATCCCAAGCTCAGCCTCTCCACTGGATGCCGAACGGCATTGGCCGATTTTGCAGGTGGTTCGGACAACAGCTTTGCCGACATCAAGAAGACGATTACCAACGTTCTTGGCCTATGGCTCAACCCTCTCGTGGATGCGGCAACTTCCGCGAGCGATTTTGACCTGCGGAACTTACGTAAGCGCCACATTTCAATCTATCTCGGTGTGTCGCCGGACGAACTCGACCGCATCGCCCCTCTCTACAATCTGCTGTTCCAGCAACTGATTGATCTGAATGTGCGCGAATTGCCGGGTGACACGACGCCGGTTCCCGTGCTGGTCATCCTCGATGAATTCGCACGGCTTGGCCGCGCATCGGTAATCGCCAGCGCCTTTTCCTATGTCGCGGGCTACGGCATCCGTTTGCTCCCCGTGATCCAGTCACGCTCGCAATTGCGCGGTGTTTACGGCGAGCATTTGGCCGATGAAATCGTCGCCAATTGCGGGGTCGAAGTAGCCTTCACTCCCAAGGAACTGCGGGTTGCAAACGAACTGTCGGATCGCATCGGCTATGTTGGACAGGAGAGTGTCACCCGATCCCTCACGATAAACGGCCTGCTTGCCAACCGCTCGAAATCCATTTCCGAACAGCGCCGCGCCTTGTTATTGCCGCAGGAACTCATGCAGTTTCCAACCGACAGGCTGATTCTGCTCCGCGGCGGCATCCCGCCGATCATCGGCACGAAGATTTTCTACTACAAGAGCAGCATCTTCAAAAGCCGCGCGTTTCCACCACCTGTAGTGCTGGCGCTCGAAAAACAAATTCGCATGACGCTCGCTCCTGCACCGTTCCGCGACATGACCGATGAAGAGGCAGAAGGGAACCCAGACCACCCGCTGACGCCGGATGACATTCGCACCGAAGATTACCCGAGCTTCTGTGCTGATCTGGTGACTCTGGATCGCAACCACAATGTGAGCATCATTATAGAGGAAGGCGATGAAAATGGCTGATGAACTTGAAGGAAACACGCCTTCGGGGCGCGGCCGACCAACAACCCCAAAGCAGGCGAAGCCCAAGCCGGTCACTCCTAAGGCTACCCCGGAAAAACCCAAGCGCAAATCTGAAACACCCACCATCACTGATGATCTCACTGGCAAATTTTTGCGCGTCGGCAATAAGCTCTATCGCACCTCGGACGATAAAACGCCGATCGTGCGGATTGCGGGCGACCGGCTCAAAACCAGCAATATCGACGCCCTTCCTGACATCATACGGATTGCCAAGGCGAATGGCTGGACGTCGATCAAGGTCGGTGGCGGCGACAAGTTCAAAAAAGCAGCATATCTCGCCGCCGCCGCGCAAGGGCTCGCTGTCGAGAGTTATAGCCCATCCAAAATTGTACAGGCAGAAGCTGACCGTCTCCGCGAAAGGCTCGTCGAACGCGAGAAGCGCCGCGAAGGAAAGAAAGCTGGCATAAAGGCGCCTCAGACCCAAGATGAACTGAGCAAGCTCAAAGCCCTCTCCGATAGGTTCCTGAGCCAGTCCCACGCAGAGAATGCGCGTGACCCTGATCTCCGCCGGGCGCAAAGTCTGGTCGCCCAAACCATTTCGATTACCCGCGCGAAATACCCTGACAATCCAGTCAAGGCGTCAAAAGAAGTCGAAGCCAGACGGCAGGAAGTTGCAATCCGCATCGCAAACGGTGACAGGATCGCCATCATTCAGGTGCGCAGCCAGCAGGTTCAACGCATCCGAGAAATTACACGGGATCAGGCATTGCAGCGCGATGGACGGTCTCGTTGACGCAGGTCACGAACGCAAAAGCGCTGCAACTTCGTATGAGCCAAGAAATGGTAGAAATGACGGGAACTGCGGACTGACTGGTGCCGGGTGCAAATTTGAAAAGCTGCCATTCCCATTTTGGCAACTGGGCCGTGTATGAACGGCCCTCCGTTGGCAAGGGTTTTTTGAGGCTATGCTTTCCGCTGGTTGGAGCGGCCATGTGTCCGGCCTTTCGTCGCGGCCTTTCAATGTGCCGCTGGCCATGATGCCTATCGCGCGAACCGGGTCCCGACCTATAGCACGCGCTCGAAGCGCCACGGCCCAAAATGGGTTTTCCCGGTCCGGCGGTTTCAACCGGCTTGGTGCATCAACTCCTCATTGCCCTTTCGAACTTCGTCGACGCGGCAGTTCCGCGTCTAACCTTTACGCCGCTAATGGCAGCGGTTCGCGGTAACGCTCGCCACTCGTCATCAGCGCCCAGACCATGCGCGCATTCTTGTTCGCAAGCGCTACCGCAGCGACCTTCGCAGGTCGGCGCTCAAGCAGCTTGACCAGCCAGTGTCGCGTCGTGCCATGGCGCTGCGCATAACAGATGACCGCCATCGCTCCAACGACAAGCATCTGCCTGAGGTATCGATTGCCCGCTCGCGATGTACCACCAAGCCGTTCTTTTCCGCCCGATGAGTTTTGCTTCGGAGCAAAGCCGATCCATGCGGCGAGATCTCGACCTGTCTTGAAGACTTTCGGATCGGCGACAGAGGCGACGAAAGCGCTTGCAAGCAGTGGACCGACGCCGGGTATCTCCATCAGCCTGCGACCAAGCTCGGTGCGCCGGGCGCTTGCGAGAACGCGGCGATCATTCTCCAGGATCTGCTGCTTCACGACGGCAAGTTGCGTCGCGAGCATCTGGAGGCAAAGTCGTGCATCATCAGGGATGCGATCATCGCTTTTATCTTCGACGATCTTGAGCAGTCGATCAACGCCAAGCCTGCCAACAGGGGCAACCACGCCGAACTCCGATATATGCGCCCGGATCGCGTTCGAGAGCTGTGTGCGTTGACGGTTCAGCATCAGCCGCACACGGTGTAGCATCATCAGGCTTTGCTGTTCAGGGCTCTTCACCGCAACGAACCGCATCGTGGGCCGAGTAACCGCCTCGCAGATCGCCTCGGCATCAGCTACATCGTTCTTTCCGCGCTTTACGTAGGGCTTCACATATTGTGCAGGCATCAACTTCACGTCATGGCCCAACGCGGTCAGTTCACGCGCCCAGTAGTGCGAGTTGTTAATGGGCTCGATTCTGATGAGGCACGGCGGAAGCTTGGTAAAAAATGGCAGCATCCGCGCACGCTTCAACCGACGGCGCAAAACAGCTTCGCCCGAACAGTTCACCCCATGAACCTGAAAAAGCGACTTCGCGATATCCAGACCAATCGTAGTAATATTCTCCATCATGTCTCTCCTTTCCGACTCATCCTGCGAAGTTTATCGCAGAAAGGGTAGAGAGCCGTCCACAGCATCAATAGCGGACTGTCGGCTTCCAATGTTCAATTGTGCGAAAGCAGACATCATCGGTTAATTTACTTTAAGGGCCTCCAACCATCTAATTTTGATCTTCAAAGTCATAGCAGGTCAACTCACAACATCGAGCCAATATCAGAACCAACTGACGGATAGGCACTGACCATTTTTTTCAGGTCGCCCGTAGTCAAATCAAGCCGCATCGCCAGACTGAAGAAATTTATGATTTCGGCATATTCCGGCCCCAATAAATGCGCGCCCAATATCTTGTCGGTTTCTTCATCTATGATGACCTTGGTTGCGGCGCAGGGTTCTCCCACTCTAAGATTGGAATACCAGCCGCTCGTGTCATTTGTGGCAATGCGCAGCTTGTGACCGGCAGCCTTTGCCTCTGTTTCGAGCATTCCCACGCGCGCCAATTCGGGTATCGTGAAAACGACGATTGGCACGCCTTGATAGTCTGGCCTGACATGATTGCCTTTGAGCATGTTTGATGCAGCCATCTTGCCTTCCAATACGGCCACTGGCGTGAGTGGCGCTCCTTTGGTGTCCGCTGCATCTCCCGCTGCATAAATTGACGGATTTGACGTGCTTTGAAGATATTCGTTCACCTTGACGCCGCGGGTGCTGGATTCGACGCCTGCCTTGCCCAGATCAAGATCATCGATTGCAGGAACGCGCCCCGCGCCATGCACGATCAGATCGGCCGAATATCCCCGGGTCTTGCCGTCGACATCAAGCGTCACCGAATAGCCGTTGTCTTGTCGAGCTATGGCCACAAGGCTGGTCTTTCTGGTGACCTCAATTCCCTCGTTCCTGCTTCGCGCCAGCAATTTATCGACGAGATCAGGATCAAAGCCCTTGAGTGGGCGCTCACCGCGATCAATGACGTGAACCTCACTGCCCGCGCGCGCCGCAATATGGGCGAACTCGAATGAGACGAAGCCGCCGCCGACAAACAGGATTTTCTTCGGCAGGCTCTCCAGTTCCAGAAAAGCTGTACTGTCGGTCAGATATTGCGCGCCCGGTACATCGATTTTCCGCGGCTTTGCGCCGGTTGCGATCAGGATGTTATTTGCTTTCAACTGCGATTTGCCATCAATCTCGATCGTGTTATTGCCGACAAATTTTGCACTGCCGTGCAAGGTCGTGACACCGCTCTCATCGAGACCAGATTCTATTTTTGGCGGCATTTTTTCGGTGAATGCCCGCTTGAACGCCATCAGATCCGACCAGTTGATAGCAAGGCTACCGGGGTCGATGCCCTTGCCATTCATCAAGTAGGCACCGTCAATTATTTCGGCACCGCGTCGCAGCATCTTCTTGGGATCACATCCCCTAAGCGCGCATGTGCCGCCATAAGGCAACTCGTCTACGACTGCGACTGACCAGCCTGCCGAGGCACATTCGTTGGCCGCACTGACCGCCGCCATACCGACGCCAAGAACAACCAGATCGAATTTTTGCCTTTCCATTTATATCCTTCAGTGTCAGCAGCAGGACGCGATTGCGCCGGATTCCCTCGCCTCCTGAATGGACGGACACGGGACGGTGCCGAAAGAGCAGAATACGCAGCAGTCGCCCCTGTTGGGTCGCAAGACAGTCTTGCACCCCTTGCAATCATAGAAGAACTGACAGGCATCGGACGGCATGGTCTCGGTTTCCTGATGCCCGCACTCGGGACAGGTCAAACGGGACCGGGGCTGCATCAACGATCCGCCCTATCTGCCTGTGTGCTGGCCGGATATCCCGCATTGGTCGATGCCGCAGCAATGGCGGACGCTTTTGTTCGTTCGGGATCAAATGTCACTGTTGCGGTTTTTGACTGAAAATCGACATCGACAGAAGACACGCCGCTAACTTTGCCCATGGCCTTCTTGACCGTGATCGGACAGGCGGCGCAGGTCATTTTTTCGATTTTGAATGTTTCGGTTTTGAGCGCATGTTGTGATGCCGCATCGGCGACGGCCCGGGCGCTGGAAGTGGGCAGCAATGCCATCGCACCCAAGCCTCCGGCCCCGAGCACAACAACGGTTGAAAATATCAAGTAAGCGCGTTTCATAGACTATCTCCTAGTAAAAATATGGTGCCCACCAATCGATTGTGATTGATAGGGCAATGAGCAGGGTTCCCACCCAGAGGGCGGTTTTCGTGATGATGGCTGATTGCGGGCGAGCACAATAGGAACCATCTTCGCACACAGGTTTTGCACGGAAGTAGACATGCCAGAATCCGGCAGCCAGAAATCCAAGGGTCACTGCGACAAAATACCATTTATAGGGCTCGAGTGCGGTGAGATTGCCGATCCACGCGCCGCTGACTCCGAGTGTTACAAGAATGAGCGGTGCAATGCAGCAGGATGATGCCAACAGGGCCCCGGCTATGCCGCCAGCCGCCCACCAGCCGGGCTTTTCAGACGATCGCATCGGCATTTCTGTATGAACGGTCTCTGCCAAAATCTTATCTTTCATTGCCATTGATCTTCGATATGAACAACTATAGTCTCTGTAGTAACTACAGGATCAAGGGCTTTTTATGCATCAATCTGTCAAGCGCGGAACACTGGCAAAAATCACCGGCTGCAACATCGAAACCATCCGATACTACGAGAATATCGCGTTGCTGAGACCGGTTGACCGCACAAGCAGTGGACACAGACTCTATTCGCCCGACGATCAGGCCAGGTTACGATTCATCTTGCGGGCGCGCGAACTCGGATTTTCAATTGCAGAGCTGAGAGGCCTGCTCGGCCTGGTCGACTCCGATGAATATACATGCGGCGAGGTGCTGGCCGCAACCAACGATCATATTACCGGTATTCAACAGAAAATATCCGACTTGAAACGCTTGGAACAAACACTGTCAGACATGGCGCAGAAATGTGATGGTGGAGAAGTGCCGGACTGTGCCATCGTTGATGCCATGTTTCGCTGAGTTGAGCCGCGCTGTGGATACAGTGTCGGCAAGGCGCGCGGGATCGGGAATGATCCCGGAAGCGGTGGCGCATGCGCATGACTAGACGTCTTTTCACGCTGCCAGACTGGCGGTTTCACGAGGCGACTTGCTACTGGCTCGGAAGCCTAAAACAAGTGCAGCAAGCGCGAAGAATTGGGCCGTGATAGTTTCCAATGTCGGATAGAAGCCGAGCAATTCGATCCGTGGAACGCCGCCGAGCAGTGTGACAGGAAGCTCACCGGCTTCCTGCAAGGCACCGACACCTTTGCCCGCGAGGACGATTGCCAGAATCGCGATCAGCAGCGCGCTGTATTTGAAGAACTGCGTGATCGGCAGTCTTCGGCTGTAGCGGAGCATGAACCATGCGATGACGGCGAGTAACGCCAGGGCCGAAAGCGCGCCGGCAAGGATCAAGGCGAGCGCATCAGGATCCCAGATGGCCGCATAGAATAATATCGTTTCGAAGACCTCGCGATACACCACCACAAATGCCAGCGCGAACAGGAACCAGGCCGATCGTCGCGAAAGCGCCTTGCCCATTTTCTCTTCAATGTAGCGGCGCCACTGCTCAGCCTGACTCTTGCCATGCATCCAGACCCCGACGGAGATAAGGACGAGGGCTGCCAGCAGCGCGCCAATGCCTTCGGTCATTTCACGGCTGGCACCACTTATGGTGACAACATAGGTTGCGGCGACCCAAGTCACTAAACCAGCGAGCAGAGCGGCGATCCAGCCGCTATGGACGTAGCGAGCTACATCGGTCCGTTCGGCTTTGCGCAGAAAAGCAAGCATCGCGACGACAACCAGAAGCGCCTCCAGCCCCTCTCGAAGCAGAATCGTGAAGGCACCAAGAAACGTGGAAAGCTCGGTAGCGGCCTCCGGCGAAAGAGCGGCTTCGGCGTCGGCCAGCAATGGGTCGATGGCTGTAAGCCGACTCCGTAGCTCCGCCGGGTCTGCTCCAGACTGTATGGCAGCGCGAAATTCGCTGAGTGCCCGCTCGACACGCACCATCAGATCCTTGTTCCTGGTCGAAAGTACGGCCTCGACCGGCTCGAAGCCGTCGAGATAGGCCGATAGTGCAAGCTCGTTGGCCGCTGCACCATTCCCTTGTTCATAAGCAGCCAAGCTTTCGCGCAGGGTATTGCGGACGAAGTCAAGAGATCCGAGATCGTTCGCGGTATTTACAGCCTCCGGTTGGCCGCGGAGATAGGCGGTCACAGCCAAAGCCTTCGTCTCCCCGATCTGGGCGGCAAGCGCCGACGGCCTAATGGCTGCGAGCGCTTCCAGATCGGGCACCAGGCGGCGCACTTCTTCATTCTCGCGCCAAATACGCTCACCTTCAGCGGTATCGGTAAACGCCTGGCTGCCGACGTAAAGGGCAAGCCCCCAGCGGTCCTTGTTCGGGAGTGATGCGAAGCTCGGCATCGTCGTGCCCTCGAGCCCTTGTGTGATGACTTGATAGAGACCAAAAATACTGCGCTCTTTCGCCCGCTCGCGATCTGTAAAGTCAATTGGCGGCGGGTCGATATTCATAAGTGCTGCTGGCGGGGACTGGCCGGCAGCACCGTGGCAGGATGCACAGTTTTTGGCGAACATGGCTGCGGCCTCGCTTACGTCCGGTATTTCTTTCGGCGCCAAAGGAATTGGGTGGACGGCCAGAAGCGCCGAAGCAAGACTGCGCGCAAGTTTCGCAACTTCTTCTGCCGGTGCCTTGGCGGCAATCACTGACTGAAGGTAGTCGGCGCGCTTCTCCAGTCCCTCCTTGTGAGTGGTTTCCGGCAGAGCTTTAATTCGTTCGGCGACAGAGCGGGAGAACTCGGTCATTTCCTCATATTCAAACTGGTTGGCAACACGCCCGCCTGACACGGCTGAACGGTAATCGACAGCGATGTAATCGAGCAACCTCCAGGTAGTCTGTATGCTGGGCTCTGTGGCTTGGGCTGGAGCCAGGGTAGCAAACGCAAAAGCGATGAAGAGAAAAGACTTCATCGCGAACAAAGCGGCGCGGCAGCTACAATTTGGGAAATGCATCTTCGCGCATATAGCAGAATGCTACTAAGTCGCAATAGCGGTAAAGGATTTTTCTCGCTCGAACGTCAGATGCAGCGGAGGTCGGCGAATCACTCTCTGTGGTCAGCCTCTAGCGGCCTGCTTTGCGCACTCCGCTTCGCATAGGGGACGCAGGCTTCCGTGATCACTTAGAGCCAGGTAACGGTCCCGATAATCAGACCAGCATAGCGGAGCCCGTCAGAACGACGATAGCCGAAGAGATTACGGCGAAGTTTGAAACTATATCGGCCCGCCATGCCCCAGGTCGCGCGCAAATTCACGCCCTTGCCTATAGCGTGGAGATGCTCGATCGGGGCCCGCGCTGTTTCACACAGCCTAGCTGTCATCGCGGCTCAATCGCTGTCCATAACCCTTGAAATTTGTATGGTATCACCTGTCAGTTGGGATGGGATGCTTAAGTGGTATTACGCTAAAGCCATTGGTGCATGATCCCATACCGACCAGCTTGCTGGGAATAACTATCCATGGCAATGGACCCAGATGTCAGTGATCATTTACCTCGCTGCGGCCTTGGCCGAAATCGCCGGTTGCTTCGCCTTTTGGGCTTGGCTGCGATTGGACCGTTCGCCCTTGTGGCTCATACCGGGCATCGCTTCCCTGTGCTTGTTTGCCTATCTGTTGACCCTGATTGAGGCCGAGCATGCCGGACGCACTTATGCTGCTTATGGCGGCGTTTACATATTGTCGGCACTTGCCTGGCTCTGGGTGGCCGAGGGGGTTCGGCCGGATCGCTGGGATATGCTGGGCACCGCAATATGCCTGGTCGGCGCATCGGTTATCCTGTGGGGGCCAAGGACAGCTTAGGCAATGATCGTAACTAGGCTTGATATTGGCCAATCTACAAACAAACCTAAATATGCCGGTGTGCGTGCAAGACGAAAATTACTTTTAGGCTTTAACCGAAGCATCAAATCTGATAGCGGGCTCGTCGATCTGATGTTCATCAAACAATTTCCTGTCGCCTTGCGCCCCCTCACCATCATTTTGATGCTGGTCATGTTGCTGTTTGCAACCGTGGCGGATGCGGCCACTTGCGGGTCTGAGATCGCTACGCCGGACACGGTTGAGATGGCAAACTCTTTTGCCGCGCCAGAAGCGTCCAGCGATAAAGAAGACCAAGACGGGCAGAGCTCACCAGCCGAACAAGATGGCATCTGCGGGCATGGACATTGCCATGTTGGCTCAAATATCGCTGACAATGCGCAAATAGATCATATTGGTCACCAACTGACGTTGCATGGGCCAACCAACGCTTCTGCCCTCGTCTCGAGCGAGAATATCCTCCTGAAACGCCCTCCTCGCGTCTGACATCCGTGTGAAGCACCGCCCTCGGCGGTGTGCTTTCGGTTTGTCAGTAGAGGAAATTTTCATCCATGTTTGCCATCAATTGGCGGGGTGCCCTGATATCAGGGCTTGGCCTCGCTCTTTACACCACACCTCTTGCTGCGCAGGACGGTCCCGTATTGTCGCTGGAGGATGCCCTGAGCCGTGCCGGGGTCGCCGACGTCGCACCGGGTGAAGAGACCAATCCGCGCCTTGTCGGTCCTCGAGCGGAAGCCGAAGCAGCTCGCGCTCTGATTGATCAGGCAAGATTACGGCCCAATCCGGAACTGTCTTTCGAAGCTGAAAACATCGCCGGAACCGGGGCGTTCACTGGCCTGAGGTCAAGCGAATATACAATTTCGATTGGCCAGCAGCTGGAACTGGGCGGCAAGCGCGGTGCACGCATTCGCTCGGCCGAAGCGGAGGCGCGGATCGCTGCGCTTCAGGGCGACCTCTCGGCCGCCGGGCTCGCGTGGTTGGTTCGGGAGCGTTATGTAGAGGCGGTCGCGGCGGCTGCACGTTTTGACCTCGCGCGTGATATTGTCGATCGCAACCGCGAACTTGCGCGCATTGCCGGTGTCCTTGTCGAAGTGGGCCGTGAACCACCTTTGCGCGCCCTTCGCGCGCAGGCGGCTCTTGCCGAGGCACAGGCTGAACTGGAGGCCGCACAATCGAGCGATATCGTCGCCCGCAGCGCACTTGCTGCCTTGTGGAGTGACGATGGACTGTTACCGGCAGTTCAGCCAGATTTTCCCGCCATCGATCCGCCTGCACAGCTTCTCGCCACAGATGCGTCACTGCGCTTGCAGATTGCTCGGGCCGAGCGGGACGCTGCGGCTGCCGCAATTGACCGGGAGCGTTCCCTTGCTGTGCCCGATCCCGTGATTTCCGCCGGTGTCCGCCGGTTTGAGGAAAGCAATGCCAATGCATTTTTGGTGGGCGTGACCATTCCCCTGCCATTTGGCAATCGCAATCAGGGAAATATTGCTGCTGCCCAATCGCGGCTGCAGGCCGCCAGCGCCCGCGAGGCGATAGTCCGCGCCGATTTCGATCTGGCCGTCGCGCAGGCACGGTCTCGCTATCTGGCGGCTGAAACGCGCGTAGAAACATTGTCCCGGACGTCACTGCCCCAGGCCGAGGAAGCGCTGCGTCTAGTTCGCATTGGCTACCGCAACGGCAAGTTTCCGCTGATCGAAGTTCTGGCCGCCGCCGAGGCGCGCGATGCCATTCGCGAAGCCGTAATCCAAGCCAAGGAAGATCGGGGCCGCTTGGCCGCACAGCTGATCTGGCTGGCAACCCAATGAGGAATTTTTTCATGAACCGCAAAGCTTTGGCCGTGTTGATCGGCCTTTTGATATTGGCAGTTGTCTCTGCCGTCATGTTCTGGCCCGACAGTGAACCTGCTCCAGCGCCGGAAGAAGCTGCAGCAGCGGAAGAAGAACATGACGAAAGCCTGGTTGAAATGGATGCTGCGCGTATAAAAGCGGCGGGTCTCGCAACCGAAACAATCCAGGCGGGCGGCCTAGGCGCAGAAATCATTGCGCAGGGTCTGGTGGCTGCTGCCCCTGACGGGGAAGCGGTGCTGACGGCCCGCGCAGATGGTGCGATCACCCGCGTGCTCAAGCGTCTTGGCGATTCTGTGCGCGCTGGTGAACCGATCGCTTTTCTTGAAAGCCGGGATGCGTCTGATATTGCCGCCGCACGCAGTGCAGCAGCAGCGCAGGCGTCGGTGGCGCGGTCTGCTTATGCGCGTGAAAAGAAACTGTTCGACGAACGGGTAACCGCACGGCAGGATCTGGAACTGGCGCAGGCGGAACTCGCCGCAGCCAATGCGGAATTAAGGCGAACCAGAGCCGCAGCAAATGCGGCCGATATCACCAGCGACGGACGCTATCTTGCCGTATCCAGCCTGATCTCGGGACGGATCACAGAAGCCAACGCAACGCTCGGCAGCTATGTAACGGCAGGGACCGAGCTTTACCGTGTTGCAAATCCATCAAAGGTGCAGATTGAAGCTGCGGTGGGATCGGTGGAAGTCCAGCAGCTTGCTATTGGTGATCCAGCGACCGTCGAATTACCCGATGGCCGGACGATCGAGTCTCGCGTTCGGGCAATCACCCCCGGTCTTGGCGATGAAACACGTTCCGCCACTGCGGTGCTTGATGTCAGGGGAAGCCTGCAACCGGGGCTTCCTGTGCGTGTTCGTCTGATGCCGAGCCGTGCCGAAGCAACAGATGCGATCGTCGTGCCCGAAGAATCGCTCCAAACACTCGAGGGCAAGGATATTGTCTTTGTGAGAACCCCAAAAGGATTCCGTGCGCGCCAAGTCACTATTGGGCGGCGCAGCGCCGGCCGAGTCGAGATTGTCTCAGGTCTCAAGTCAGGCGAAACAATCGCAACCACCAACGCATTTTTGCTCAAGGCCGAACTCGGCAAGGGCGAAGGCGGGGAGCATTAAATCATGATTGCAAGGCTTATTGCGCTCTCCGTCCAATCCCGCTGGATGGTTCTGTTCCTTTTCCTTGGGGTTGCAGCGTTCGGCACCTGGCAGCTGTTTCAGCTGCCGATCGACGCTGTGCCGGATATCACCAGTAATCAGGTGCAAATCAACACCGTTGACCCGCGTCTGTCACCAGAAGAAATCGAGAAACTGGTTACTTATCCAGTGGAAATTTCTTTGGCAGGTATCCCCGGTCTGGAAACCACCCGGTCAATATCGCGCAACGGGTTCAGTCAGGTAACGGCGATCTTCTCGGAGTCCACTGATCTCTATTTTGCGCGGCAACAGGTGGGGGAACGGCTGACGCAAGTTGCCGAGAACCTGCCCGACGGTGTGCAGCCGCAAATCGGCCCCGTAACCACCGGTCTCGGTGAAATAGTCATGTATACCGTCGGCTACGCCAATCCCGATGGCAAGGGTGCAAAGAAGGTGGCCGGGCAACCCGGCTGGCAGCCTGGTGGCAGCTATCTGACCCCGGAAGGCGAATTGCTGACTGACGAGATCGCGAAAGCCGGATATTTGCGAACCGTGCAAGACTGGATCATTGGTCCCCAGTTGAAAGCGGTGCGCGGGGTTGCAGGTGTCGATTCAATCGGCGGCTATGCCAAGACCTTCGTGGTTGAGCCCGATCCGACCAAATTGACCAATTACGGAATTTCCTACAGCGAACTCGGTGAAGCTCTGGAAAATGCCAACCTTGCGGTCGGCGCCAATTTCTACAACCGTGGCGGCGAAGCCTATCTTGTTCGCGTCGATGCACGGGTTCGATCCGGTGATCAAATCAGGAATGCTGTTGCGGCAACGCGCGGCGGTGTCCCGATCACGATCGGCCAGATCGCCGACGTCAAGGTCGGCGGCGATTTGCGCACCGGCGCAGGCAGTCTGAACGGCAAGGAAGCGGTGATCGGCACGGTGCTCATGCTGATCGACCAGAACAGCCGGATCGTGGCGGAGTCGGTATCGGAAAAACTTGACCAGGTTTCGAAGACGCTGCCACCGGGGGTCGATGTGAACATCGTTCTCAACCGCGCCGAGCTGGTCAACGCGACCGTCGGCACGGTGGAACGCAACCTGTCTGAAGGTGCGCTGCTGGTCGCTGTTGCGCTCTTCTTGTTTTTAGGAAACTGGCGCGCGGCGATTATCGCAGCTTTGGTTATTCCCTTCTCCTTCCTGATGATGGCGACCGGAATGAACACCTTTGGCGTGCCCGGTAATCTCATGAGTCTGGGGGCGCTCGATTTCGGACTTATTGTGGATGGGGCCGTTATTATCATCGAAAATTGTCTCGCGCGACTAGCCCACCGCCAGGAACGCGAAGGGAGGCTGCTCACGATCCATGAACGGCTCGAGGAAACGATGCGGGCCTCGCAGGAGATGATCAAACCGACCGTGTTCGGACAGGCGATCATATTGCTTTCCTTTGCACCGCTGCTTTTGTTCACCGGCGTTGAGGGCAAGACCTTCTCACCCATGGCGATCACGATCATGCTCGCGCTTTTCTCGGCGTTCATTCTTTCGATCACGCTGGTGCCAGCCCTGGTGGCGCTGGTCATTCGTGGGCGTGTCGCCGAAAAAGAAGTGTGGATGATCCGCAAGAGCAAGGACCGTTATTTGCCTCTGCTCGACAAGGCGCTTGCCCGGCCCTGGCCATTCATTGCTGGGGGTCTCGCATTTTTTCTGGCAGCGTTCCCGGTGTTCACGATGCTCGGCTCGGAATTCATTCCGCAACTTGATGAGAAGAATCTGGCGATTGCCTCGACGCGGGTCCCCTCGGTCAGCATCGATCAATCGCTGGCCATGCAGCGCAAGGTCGAAGCGGCTGTTTCTGATCTTCCCGAAGTGGAATTGATGTTCTCGAAAACGGGAACGGCAGAGGTTGCCACCGATCCGATGCCGCCGAATATCTCTGACGGCTTCGTCATTCTGAAGCCGGAAGATCAATGGCCAGCAGAAGTGAACAGCAAAGCTGATGTAGTAGAACGCATTGAGGCGGCCGTGAGCGGCCAGCTTGGGCAAGTCTACGAAGTCAGCCAGCCGATCGAACTGCGTTTCAACGAGCTGATTTCGGGCGTGCGCGGTGACGTGGCGATCAAGCTCTATGGCGATAATCTCGACAAGATGTCCCAGACGGCGAATGAAATGGTGCAAGTGCTCCAGGCCATACCGGGCGCAGCCAGCGTGAAAGCCGATCAGGTCGGCGGGGCACCCTTGCTCGACGTGAAGCTGGACCGGGCCATGATCGCGCGCTACGGACTCACCGTCAAGGAAGTAGCGGACACGGTTGCCACCGCGCTGGGCGGACGAGAGTCCGGTCTGCTATATGAGGGCGATCGCCGTTATGATATCACGGTTCGCGTGCCCGATGAAACGCGGGTCAACCTTGACGATATTCGCGCGCTTCCGGTGTTGTTGCCCGAAGAACCCGGCGAAATCCGCCAGCAGATCCCGCTTTCGCAAGTCGCGAACATTCAGCTCACCGAAGGGCTGAACGAGATACGACGGGAAAATGGTAAACGCCGGGTGGTGGTCCAGCTGAATCTGGAGAACCGCGATGCAGGCTCGTTTGTCGAAGAAGCGCAGGCCAAGATTGCCGACGTGGAATTACCCGCCGGCTATTATCTGGAATGGGGCGGACAGTTCGAGAATTTGCAAGCGGCGACGGAACGACTGTCAATTGTGGTGCCGCTCGCCTTTGTCGCGATCTTTGTCCTTCTGTTCATGGCGCTTGGATCGGCAGGCCGGGCAGTGTCGGTATTCCTGACCTTGCCTTTGGGATTGGCCGGCGGGATATTTACGCTTGCGATTACCGGGATTAATTTCTCGGTTTCTGCCGCAGTTGGGCTTATCGTGCTGGCGGGTGTTTCGGTTCTGAACGGTCTGGTCGTGATGACGGCCATTCGGGAACGTCAGGAGCATGGCATGCCCTTGGTCGAGGCCATCCGGGAAGGTATGGCCGAGAAGATGCGAGCAGTGATCATGACCGGCTTTGTCCCGGCCATCGGCTTCATCCCGATGGCAATTGCCACCGGGACCGGTGCCGAAGTCCAGAAGCCGCTCGCGGTTACGGTCATTGGCGGTTTGATTGCTGCGACGGTACTTACCCTGCTGGTGCTGCCGTCAATCTCAAAAGTTGTGCTCGGCGCAATAGAAGAACGTGCACGCAAACGGTCCGGGATTGCCGAGCCGACTGCGCCAGAACCGGTATGAAGGAGGAAGCCATGACAGCAACGGTCAAATTATTGCGGATATATACAGATGAAGGAGCCTATTTTGGCGACCGCAAAGTTCTCGAAGTTATCGCTTCGCGTGCGCGTGAGGAGGGTATGGCCGGCGCGACCGTTCTGGATGCGCGGCTGGGGTTTGGGCGTTCGGCGCATGTCCATCGACGGCATGTGTTCGAAAGCGACCGCGCCGTTGTCATCGAGATTGTCGATGAAGATGTGCGTCTGCGCGCTTTTGTCGCAATGCTAAGTGATATACCGGAGGTTGGCCTGATGACGCTTGAAGCTGTGGAGGTTCTCGGCGGAAAGGCGCGAGAAGCGTTTTTCAAAGAGCGGACCTGACCGATGAGTGAAACGGACCTTGATCTCGGCTCAGCCGAAAAGCGCCGCACCCTGTGGATCGTGCTGTGGTTGAATGTGGCCATTGCCATTGGCTTTTTTGTAACCGGCTGGGTTGCCGATTCCAACGCGCTAATTGCCAATGGACTCGACAATTCATCTGACGCCATAGTCTATGCGCTCAGCCTGCTGGCGCTGTCCCGTTCGCGCGTGTGGAAACGCGGAGCGGCGCGCTTTTCTGGTATCATGCTGTTGATCTTTGCAGGGGTGGTAATCGCCGATGCGGTGCGGCGCTTTATCGAAGGGTCTGAACCGGTAGGGGTCACAATGATTGGGATGTCCGCCGTGGCAGCAATAGTGAATATCATCTGCCTCCGCCTGCTGCAGCGATTGCAGGACAAGGACGTCAATTTGCGGGCGGCCACCACGTTCAGCTTCAATGATTTCATCTCCAACGGCGGGATCATTATCGCCGGCGTGATTGTCATGCTGACCGGCGCAAACTGGCCCGACCTTGTCGTGGGCATCGCGGTTGCGCTGGTCGCGATCTACGGCGCATATGATATTCTGCGCGATGCCCATATGGACAATCATGAGGAAGCGGGCACCACGCACGGCGCAAAGGATGACCCAGCCGCATGAAAGACCAGCAGATCGATTCGAGCCATGACCACTCCAAGGGGCATCACGGGCACAGCCATGGCGAAGAAAATCTGAGCGACCTTCAACTTGGCGTGACCATCGCCATCAACGTGCTGCTGACCTTGGCTCAAATCATCGGCGGGATATTCTCCGGCTCGCTCGCGCTGATTGCAGATGCACTGCACAATTTCAGCGACGCCGCCTCGCTCGGCCTTGCGCTGTTCGCTCGCCGGATCGGCAGGCGGCCCGCCGACAAGCTGATGACCTTCGGCTATGCGCAGGGAGAAGTGATTGCGGCGCTCATCAATCTGACGGCGTTGCTCATTATCGGCTTTTACCTGATCGTCGAAGCGATCAACCGCTTTGCTGATCCGCAACCAGTAGAAGGCGTCACCGTCATCTGGGTAGCCGGCATCGCGCTGGTGATTGATCTGGTCACCGCCTTCATTGTCTATCGCGGCGCGCATGAGAGCATCAATATGAAAGCAGCGTTCCTGCATAATATCTCGGATGCGTTGGCGTCGGTGGGTGTGATTGTGGCAGGCGTTCTGATCCTGCTCTATGATTTCTACATCGCAGATCTGATTATCACCCTGATCATCGCCGGATATGTCATCTGGCAGGGCATCTCACTGCTACCTCGAACAGTGCGGCTGCTGATGGGCGCGGTTCCCGACGAGATAGAGTTTGATCACATCGTTGATCATTTGCGATCCCTGGACGGTGTTTCGGACATCCATCATGTTCATGTCTGGAACATTGGCGAGCATCACCGTGCACTTGAAGCGCATCTGGTTCTGGCGGATTATTCCCAGCCGATGTTCGAAAAGCTTAAGCAGACCGCACGCATTATGCTGGTCGATAAATTCGGCATTGCCCATGCGACATTCGAACCTTGTCTTGCTGAGGAATGTGATGATCAGATTGTTCCGGCCCATCCTTCTAAATAATTTCAATTGGGAAGGTTTCCGATATGCTTAGAATTGATGCTGCTTGCCCCCCTTTTGCGCCTCAGGCTGTCAGAAAGATCAATGGAGACATAAAGCATCTGAATAAAATCAGGACACTTCTATGTTGCCAACTTCTTCTGGAAGGTGGCGGCCAAAATTGAAAATTATCTCTTCGCGCCGCAATGAGCTACTGAAGCAAGATGATACAAACCGAACCGAGGGATGTTCCGAAAATTATATGGAACAACATTTCCATGTTCATTTCGAAATTCCAATCCAGCGGGGTACCTCGTCGCAAAACTGTTCATAGGCAGCACCAAAACTTTTGCTGAGATGCCTTTCCTCAATCCGGACCTGCGCATGGCAGGCTAACGCAAATGTAAGCAAAGCAACCCAGGCCCACCAAATGTTTGCGCTCACGGCAATGCTGAGGCCGATAAAGATCATACCCGCGAAAATCGGGTTGCGACTGAAGCGGAATAGTCCGTGCCGAACGAAAAGCGGTGCGTCTCCTTCGCGAACGCCAACCCGCCATGCCCGGCCCATCTGGATTTGAGATACAATCACCACAAGGGCGCCAGTGACCGCCAGCAGCATACCAACCCAACCAAATTTGGTCACGGGCTGCGTTGCGGCTAGAGCACTTGCAATTGCCAGGGCGATGATACTAATCGCAAATGCAAGTCCAGCCAAACGCTGTTTGCCTCTTGCGGAGCCGAACGCCCATGCGCTGATACCGGTTGACCGGGCTACAGAATGACCGCGCCAGAGCGAAGCAAGGAAGATAACAATCAGTGCGATGAATGGAACAATCTGTATCATCAAACCTCTCCAACAGCGATTTTGCGGTTTTTCACGGATTTCAGTTCCCCGCGAGCCTGGCAAATAATTTGCACGCCGCCGGTGATAGCCAAACCCGCCATTATTCCTGCAACCCCTAGGTCGGGCCACGCGCTGCCAGTCCGGGCCACACCAAGCGCGGCGGCAAGGACAGCAACATTGCTGATGGCGTCATTGCGTGAACATATCCAGACTGATTGCATATTCGCGTCGCCTGTCCGGTAGCGAAAGAGCATCAGGGCGACGCCAACGTTAACGATCAGTGCTAAGGTGCCGATGAGCCCCATCGTTTCAGCGACCGGCGATGTACCATTGAAGAAACCCCATAGGGCAGATCCCATCACCCATAGGCCGAATAACAATATTGTTATGCCCTTGAACAATGCCGCGCGTGAACGCCACGCAAGCGCCATTCCGGCCACGCCAAGGCTGATCGCATAATTGGCCGCATCACCCAAAAAGTCGAGCGCATCGGCCTGAAGCGCACGTGAATCTGCCTGAACACCAGCGCCCATTTCGATGACAAACATTACAGCATTGAGGGCCAGCGCGATCCACAGGATGCTTCGCCAGCGTTTGTCGTTCAGCGCATCTCCAGTTCCACAGGCATCGGCGCAGCAATTATCAGACATGATTTTTCCTAGACAAAGTTCGATTCGCTGATAGTTATGCACCCTATAGTAACTATAGGGTCAAGCGATGAAAATTGGAGCACTAGCAAAGGCGACTGGCACAAAGGTAGAAACGGTCCGTTATTACGAAGCGTCCGGACTGCTGCCAAAGCCCGCAAGAAGCAGCTCTAACTATCGCGACTATGAGGTGACTCATCTTGAACGATTGATGTTCATACGGCGCTCGCGTGAATTGGGGTTCACACTCAAGTCTGTCCGCGAATTACTAAAATTGGCTGATGATAGCAGTGATTCATGCGATGCAATTGATGAAGTCGCATCGGCCCATCTTTTGGCTGTCGAACAAAAAATTACTGACCTAAGCGCGCTACGCGACGAATTATTGCACATGATAGATTGTTCCGGCGATGGAACAGTTGCCGACTGCCGGATTATTTCGTCGTTGGCTTCGAGAAACCTACCAAAAATGAAGGACGAAGCGGACAGAGTTGCCGCATCGTAAGGAAACAAGCTTGGGCACGAATGCTTCCCAGCGCCAATGACAGGTTTAGCGGTTTCTGCCTTTGTCTGACGGAGATAGGTCGGGGGCCTCGATGCCGCTGGAAGGCCCAGTGCGGTTCAACAGTCGTGAATGATGCGCGGCAAACACTTCCAGGGTGGCATTCATGCCTTGGTGCTTGTCGAGGAATCCGCAAACGTCGCTCGCTAGCGCTCGGTCATTGATTGATCCAGTAGCGTCGAGCACAAAGGCAGCTTGCCGGTATGCCCTTCGTATCTCCTGCCATCTATCCGTGCCAAGTGCGATAAATGCTGGTAGTGTCGCCTGACCTCGCGCGACGGCGATAGCCTGTTCGTTAGTGCGGCGGTCGGAGTCAGTAATCTCGCGACTCCCTTCCGCTCGCAACCGCGCCCGGAGTTTGACCAGCGCCATACTTGACCCGGCAATACCGCGACCCCGCGCCCGTCTCGGTGTGGCTTCGGCGGCAACACCGCGCGCTCGCAGTTCATGAGCAAACCGCTCGCGAAACCGGCTAAGCTGAGCAGGACGGGGATTAAACCTCACGCGGTCCAGCCCTTCGGCCTGCACTGTCAGATGGACATGCGGACGCGGCGTATCTGTGTGCAATGCCAAGACGTAATCATGATTGTCGCTTAGTTCACTGTGGGCAAGCGCGCGGACAGCTCCCATTACCTTTTCGGGGTCGGTTCCTGCTGGCATCGAGAACACCAATGACACCGACGATACCGTTGGCCGCGACCGCCATTGGAGCGTGTCGCTCCACTCTGCTGCACGCTCGGTAACATCTTCCTTTGAGGTCAGGATCTCTCCATCGCGACTCTCAATGTCGACGATCCCTTTGCGCCCGATATAATCGAGATGGGCTTTGACATGGTTACCGCCGCGCTGGCGGCCAGTGACCTTGACCAACACTTCCGGCGCACCCCGCACAATCCGGGCCAGCTTTGCCCTCGCCGTCTTGCCAGTGGCAGCACCGTAACTTCCATAAAGCGGGATATGCACTGATCCGTTTGGATCATGGATATAGCGTACCCGGTATGCGGGACGGGTCGCTTCCCATAAGGCCGACTCCAGGCCCATTAGTCAGCAACCTTCCAGTAACTCACATCACCGTGCATGGCATCACCGACAGCGGCGATCTGTTCGGAAATTTCCATACGCATGTCAGCGATACGTCGCATATCGTTCCCGATCTGCCTGTCGCCATCTTCCATCATCCGCAAATTGGCAGCCTTCATTGCCTGATTAAGATTACGGCCGATCCGCAGCAACTGCATTCTGATCGGCGCGAGTTCGTTCAGAAGCCCATCATCAACGCGCGATTTCAAAGCGAGATGTCGGCGCACCAATGCCTTGATCCATTTAGCTCGATCTGTTGAACGCTGTGACGCGCGATATTCGATCACGGCAATCTCGGCATCGGTAAAGCGCAGTGAGACACGATTGCCTGCTGCGCCTTCGGGACGTTCAATCAGCGGGCGATCGGAATTTTCCTCCAGCATCTGTTCGATCATCTGTCGCATGATTACGCTTCGACCGCCCCGCCCTACCGCAAAGCTATCGAGCGCCGCGAGCGCACCCGCATCCAGCCTTATGCTGAGCATCGCAGTCGTCAGTTGGGTATTTGTCGCCATTAAAATTGCCTCGTGAAACACGGGCAATGTAATACAACACGCACCGCTAGGCATATCCTGCAATTAAGACAAATACCCTAAACCCCCCTAAGAAAAGCGCATCCAAAGCGGCAATCTTCATCAAAGATGAAGGCCGCTTTGGATGCGCTCTGGGAGTTAGGTTCTTAGGTGCGTCTGCGAAACGAGGCTTTCAAACGGACTGAAGATCGCCGCACGATTTCGTTCTGGCGGATGGCGGTCGCGCTCCCCCATTCGGCGATCTCGCCAAGTGTGCGACCGCAGCCGGTGCAGACGCTGGCTCTGCGATCCAGCTTGCAGATTTCTTTGCAGGGGGATGGCGGGCGTTTCATCGGATCACCCGAAGTCGATGTGCTTGGAATTAGCCTTGCCACTGCAAGCTGGTATCATGGTTCGCAGGGCCCAAACGGATCGGGATGATCCTCAAATGGCCATAGTGCCGGGAATGAAGCCTCTAGCTCCAGAGCGGCAGTTGCTGCCTGTCTTAGCAGGAAGCGAGGTGCGGGATTATAGCCGGCGGACACTCCGTAACGGCACGCAATATCAAGCCATGCTGCTCCGCACCGGGCAGCATGGGCCGCTGCGATCAGGAACCCATGCTTTTCGATCTCATCGGTGAACTGCTTAAGCAACGCATTCCGCTGCGACGGCGACGATTCGATGAATTCATAGATTTTTGATTCGTGCTTAGCTGCGATCTCTCAAACACCGTTCAATCCCAAATAGGTTGAGGATCGCCACAATTGTTCCACGCCTTCTTTCAACAGGCGTTCATAAAACCAGCGCAGATCCTTTGATGCGGCGGCATCATATTTATCCAAATCCATAGGGCGACTTCTAACTGAACGTTCTGCGCTAGCAAATAACAAAAGCCCCGCCCGGCAGAGCCGAGCGGGGCTTGCGTGCGGTGGTCAGTTGCCGTTCGAAGTGCGGGCGCGTGACCAGATGAGGTTGAAGGTCTTGCCATCTTCATCGGCGAACAGGCTGGCGAAGATTGGAGCGTTGAAGCTGGGATCGTCGAGTTTGATCGAAAGATAGTCGCGATCTTCCTTGCTGGTCTTTGCCCAGGCTGCACCGATTTCTGCCTTTCCCACGAACACCCGGTGGGTCGGTGCGTTTTCATTCTCGCTTGGTTCTTCGGCGACGATGGTGACGTTCTTCTTTTGCAACAGCACGGTGACGATTTCGCCGCGATAGTCGTTGCCTGTCTTTTTGAATGTTCCGATATTAGCCATGATACTTCTCCTTGGTTTGGTCGAACCCGCGCTCATTCGCGGCCTCGATGGCTGATTACAGGCAGGGGCTTGAACCGATGCACCCGCAGGGCCGAAACGAAGTGGAGGACGGCGCAGACCGGGGTTTCTTGTTTCCGCGAGGAATGCGCGTAGCGCAGGGGAAGAAACTTTGGACTGCACCGTTGCAGCTAGGGGCAAGAGGCGCAGCCGTCCCCTGCCAATCAAAGCCATTGACGAGGACGTGGATGAGTGCGGCTGGCCAATAATGCCAAGGAGATTTGGCGAATATCTGCCTGCGTTCAATGTCTGGCTCACAGACTCCGGTCGATATGGCGCTTTCTGTTTGCGGAACGGGGCGATTCTCCCAGGCGATACAAGACAGATCACATGAAATCGCACCGACGCGCTAGGTTGCAATGGACATGGCCAATCGGGCTCCTCGTCAAAGACCGCAGCAAACGCAGGGATCATTTCGGGCATCGGGAGGCTCATCGCGCACTGACTTTGCCAGCCTGTTTGTTGGTGGGAATGGCGCTTCCACCAACCGATAAAGCGCAGCCCCGCCCAATGACGGTTGCACCCACGCCGCTGCCCCGACCGGTTCTGCCGGTCGGGGCTTTGCGGTGATTTTGGAGCGGGCGGCTGAAAAGCCGCCCGCCTATGTTTCAAGCCGCAATTTGCTCGTCCTCGTCTGTTGTGGACGCAGCTTCCACTACATCCTGCGGTTCCGGCTCCGATGGCTCGTCCTCTTCTATCAGCCACTTGGCTCTTTCAGCGGCGGCAACCGTGCCGACGCCGCCGCGCTCGGTATAGGCCGAGGGCGGAAACGCCATCCAGCGCGGAACCCAATGTTCCTGTTTATCGCGGCCATTTTCGCCAGTGAGGTGGTCACTGATAATGCCCTTCACGATCTTGGTCTTCTCGCTGGCATGGGCGGCGGCAACACTCCCGCCACCAATCTCTGACAATATGGCGGTCAATATCTCGCGGTCACGCAGCAGATCAAAGAACGCCGCGTCCGCCGTCCAGTAATCCGCCATTTCCACATCAAGATGGACGCCCAATGTCTCGACCAGTTCACTGCCAGCGGCGAGTGTTTCGGCCATGACCACGCCCAATACCTCCATCACAACAGCATCCGGCACATCGAGCAAGCGCAGCAACAGGCCGCTGATACCGTTGCGGGTTTCGTGACCAAGCGTAACGGTAGCTTCGTCGGCATCAAAGCCAAGCACCGCCAACACCGCACGGCGGCGCTCGTCAAAACGGGCTTCCGCCACGCTGGTTTCGATGCTTTCGTTGATGGCTTCCTTGCGGCTGCGCTGCTCCTGCACCTTCACATTCCACAAAGGCGAACCGCAGATCGCATGAGCAACCATAACGCGCAGCGCGACATAGGGGCTGGCGGCAAGTTCGCAGCGCACAGCGGCGTGGCGATGCAGATTGACATATTCGGCCATTGGTCCGGTGATTTCGGGACGGGTTGGCTTTTCGGTGGTGCTATCGACTTGTCCGGTTTCCCGCACCCGCGCTTCCTTGGCGGTCAGATAGCCTTCGTGGAAAGTCACTTCGCCCTTCGCGCTCACATCGATATAGACGCGGCCACCTTTGCGCTTGGTCGTCTTTTCATGGTCCCAAGTCTGGAAATAGCTGTCTGGCGGGATGATCTGCACATCGCTCCAGCCATCCTCCAGATATTCCGCCTTCTTCGCTTCAATGGCGGCGGACTGCGCTTCCCAGAATTGGTCAGCATCGGCAAAATAGCCATCCTCGGCGAACAGATCGCTGACGATCTGGCCCTTGAAACCCGCCATATCAAAGATCGCAGCGGACACAGAAATCGACGCGCCGCCAAACAGCCAAGCCTTTAGCTGCGTCCCGCGCGGCGCATAGGATTCTTCATCTTTGAACAAAGCCAGCCATGATTTTTGCTGCGCCTTGCTGGCCAAGGTCAGATGGCGCACGGTGGCCGCATCAATTTCTTCGCGGCCATAGGCTTTGCGGATAGGCGGCAAGAGATTACCAAGCGCGAGAATGCGCCCCACCATTTTTTCATCCATCCCAAACGTATCGGCTATCTCACTCGCTTTGCGGCCCTTCTTGACCAGTTGCGTAAACTGTTCCCACTGCGTCACCTCGTCGGGATTTTCGCGGACAAGATTTTCAATGAGCGAGGCTTCCAGGGCGGCGGCATCGTCGCCTTCTTCCAGTATCGCGCAAGGGAGCGGTCCATCGCTGCCACCTTCTTCGGCCACGGTCGTTGCCGCATGATAGCGCCGCCGTCCGGCGACAATCTCGAACGTATCGGCGCTGACGTTCGGGCGAACCAAGAGCGGCACAAGAACGCCCCGAACCCGCACCGAGGGCAATATATCGCTAATGTCGGGCGGCTTCTTGGCGTTTCGCATATTGGCGGGCGATACCGAGAGTTTGGCGAGGTCTATGTTTTCGAGTTGCATTGATATTCTCCTTCATAGTCACTTGGTTGAACGATTGGCCCCGCTCCCGTTGCATACGGGGGTGGCGGTGGAAGCGGGGCCGGTGGTCCGCACGGCGGGATTGCTGTGCGGGGTCTGCCGCGCCTTGACCGGAGGGGTGGTCAAGACGGCGGAAGGGGGATCAAGATGTTGCGAGCCAAAACACATTTCAAAACATCTCGAGCTGGTTGCGGCTATTGGTATCGAACAGGCCGTGATCGGCGGGTCGCTGGGCCTTTTTGGGTTCCATTGGCGCATTGGCGCGCATCGCCAGCCTCTGGGCTGGCGTGATCGGCGCGACACCCGACACCAAGGTCTGGATGCCAATAGGCGTCTGCTCCGCTTCAAGCGGGGCGGCGGCTTCGTCTGGTGATACGCTGCTCATGCCGCACACTCCGAGCGCAGCGGCCCTTGATCGGTAAATGCCAGTAAATAATCCGCCGCTTTGCTGGCCTGACTGGCGGCTTTGAAAATGGCGCGATTGTCCTGCCGCAATACCGCCAGCCATGAGCCGAGATAATCGGCATGGCGCACGGTCGGGGCGATACCGAGCGCCGCGCAAAGGAAAGCCGAGGCCAGTTCAGCGCATAATTCTTCCCGCGCATAAAGCGCGGTCCCGAAATTACCCGACTGGTCGCGGCCAAGGCGGGATTTGTGTCCCGTCCAATGACCAAGTTCATGCAAGGCGGTGCGGTAATAGTCGATCTGATGGGTGAATGCGGGTTGCGGGGGAACCTGCACATAATCTTCGGTGGGGCTGTAAAAGGCCTTCGTCCCGCCCGTCCGAAAATCCGCCTCTGTCGCTGCAATCAGAGCCTCGGCCTGATCGTGCAACTCGCGATCCGGCAAGGGAGCGGGTTCGGCGGTTAGCCGTTCGGGCAAGCCATCACACTGCGCGGCGTTGAAAACGGTAAAGCGTTTGAGAAACGGAATCGAGCGCGGCGCATCACCCTCGCCTTCTTGTTTCTTGTCATCGTCTGGCGTGAAGCGGTCGGCATAGAAGATTGCCCGACCCTTCTCGCCCTTGCGGACACATCCGCCAGCGGCCAAGGCTTGCCGGAATGTCAGCCAGTCCTGAGAAGGATAGCCGCTGTCAATGACAGCACCCCAAAGAATAAGAATATTGATGCCCGAATAGTGACGTCCCGAAATCGCATTGCGCGGCAAGCCGGTGACAGCGTTTCCGCTGTTCCAAGGCTTCACCCAAGGAAAAACCCCTTCTTCCAGCTGCGCGATGATCTGCGCGGTCACTTCATCATAGAGTGAGCGCCTAGGCGCTGCCCTGCCGCCACGGCGGGTCCCATGCGCTGCGCGCGAAGTGCGCTTGGCCTTCCCTGCCCTGCCCGTGCCGCTATCCGAACCCTTAGAATTTTCATGCAACATAACCGCCTCCATCGCCCCAAAACTGCCGCAACCGGCCCCGGAGAGGCGGGGTGGGCGGCAAGAGCGACCAGAATGGCCCGCATCAAGCGGTCAGGCGCACCTGTAAGGCTGTAACGAAGTGAAAGACCCGGCTTGCCGGGTTGCGCCTGAGCGCGGCGGGCCTAGCCGGGAGCGCCGCCCACCCCGTCTCTCTGGAGCCGGAAAACAACGCCGGCGCGTCCGCGCCGTCCATATCAATCGCAACCAATCGCGATTTTCCCATCCGCGAAGCGACCGAGCAAAGACGGCACCCTTGCACGGCGCGACGCCGACCGGTGGTGTGCGCGCGCAAAAGTGCGCCAGCGCCCGCCGGGCAAGGAGAGAGGCAAGAGTGCCTGCGGGTCAGAACAAAAAAAGCCGCACCCTCAAGGAGCGCAGCGGGAAAGGGTGCGTCCTTAAAACATCCCGCTCATTTTCCACGCTCCCGATCGTCACCCATATGGGCCAAGACTATAGGCTTGGTTCGCACAGCGAATAGAGCGGGTCGCCGCCAGGCAGCGCCCATTTCAGCATAAAACTGCCACCCACGCTCATTACCAAGCACCCATAGACGTTCAAATCTAACGAAATCCAATATCTATGAGTGTTCAATGACTGTTGAAATTTACATGAGATAGGCCGCGAGAAATCTGATCAAATATCCTGCCATGCAGGAGTTGCTGTTGCACAATGTGGATCACCACGGCTTGCCCCGTCGATGATCGGCTGCGTGTCGAACTTTTTCGGGGTTTAAGCGGCTATCTTTCGGAATTTTCGAGGCTTAAGCTACAAAATGCTCCCATCCTAATGATACAAAACCTCACAGTTCAGACCCAGAGATTGGTGATTTTATATCAATGCCATGAGGCGAGAACGATCCGAAGACCATCAACGCACGATTATCGGGTATATTTCTTCATGATAGGCATTATATATAGATATAGTAACTTATATATCTGATAATCAACTACTTTTATGTATTTTTCAATTCATTGTCTGTTAGAAATATATATGCTATTTTCTAACAGAAAGGAGCCAGAATAATGGCTGCTATGGCCGACAAAATCATGAAACGTGTACGCGGAAAGGGCCGTGGATGGGCTTTTACGCCCAAGGACTTTATCGACTTCGGCACGCGCGGTTCGGTCGATATGGCTTTGTCACGTCTAGCCCAGGCAGATAGGATACGGCGTGTCGCGCGCGGCCTCTATGATTATCCCAGGCTCCATGACAAAATTGGTGCTCTCGGCCCCAATGCAGACAGCCTTGCCCGCGCAGTTGCTGGTAAAAGCGGCGACAAGATCGGTCCCGCCGGCGCTGATGCCGCCAACCGTCTCGGTCTGTCGACTCAAGTTCCGGCGAAAGCCAGCTATGCCACGGACGGGCCATCGCGCGTCAAGAACATTGCAGGACGCACACTATCATTGAAACATGCGCGCGCACCGCTGCTGGACAAAGCGTCAACCCAAGCAAACTCGGTATTGCAGGCGATCGCCCATCTCGGGAAGGACGGTATGGATGGCGATACCATCCGGCAACTTGCGGATCGGCTCAACCAGCATGACATGAAAGCTCTTATCAAAGCGCGCCCGCAGATGAAAGGATGGATGGGCGATGCCGTCCTTAAAATCAATGAGGCCAAGCATGGATGAATTCGCTCGCTCCGAACGGTAAGTTCATAACTGGAGCAAACTGTGGCCAATGTCGTGTCGGCCATCTGTCGCTATGTTGTCGTGTCGGTTACAACTGCTTGGACCTAACGGATAGGAGGAACAACGAAAGGACGCAAATGACCCTCGATACTCAAGCTATTCCGCCGAAGATGCTCGGCGACTGGACGCGCATCTTGCGCATGACTTCGAAGCTTTCACAGGACGCATTGGCGGAAGCGTCGGGCCTCACCGTCCGCACGATTCAGCGCGTTGAATCCGGCCAGCGCGCGAGCCTGACCTCGCGCCGCTGTCTTGCGCGCGGCCTTGGCTATGACGATCCCGACATTTTCGACGATCCTGCTTTCGTCGGCACAGTGACCGGCTTCTTTGAATCACTCCAGGCCAACCAGATCAAGGCTGAGGAAGCGCTCCATCCCGATCATGTGAAGCTTGAGGTCAGTCCGACCGCAAACGGCGCCGGGATTGCCGGTCTGATCGGCTGCTGCGAGGCATGGGTGTTTCACTGCGACGAGAACGCCTCGCCCGAAGCAAAGGCCGAGGCGGCGGTGCTCTTCGACAACCTCCATGACTACAGCGACATATGGTCAGAGCTCTCGCATAGTGATCGGCTCAAGGCCCAGACGAGCTTCGGCGCGATGTTCGACGGGCTCGCGAGCATGGGCCTGCGCGCATATCAGGCGATGCGGCCGACCCGCATGGTTGGCGCGAACTGGACGAACAACACGCCCATCTCGTTCACGATCGGCTATGTGACGATCGTTCCGGCCGAACAAGAACTGTCCCATATTCTCGTGCCGAAGCGGAGTTGATCACGATGAGCGAGGATGTCGGATAGCGGTTTTGGCGGCAGGGGAAGGCTTTCCCCAGATACGTTCACAGCTTTTGTGGAAAGGTACAAAATAGGAACTTACATCCGCAAGGTTATCTGCCAAAACAAAAAAATGGATATTGACGCGATCATTGCGGCGAACGCTCCGCCCGATACACCAATGGGCGCGATTAGAAATACACCGAAACTGTCTTCGTTCTTCCGAAAGCTGGACGCTGTTGGCACGGCCTCGATGTTAGCAGGCTTATTGACGTTCCCAATTCATCAAGCAAACTATCGCTTGGAATGGGCCGCACGTTTGGCGTTGGCATTGGGCTCCGGAAACTCAATGCCCAATCCGCCACAGCTTCGCACCTTGCTCAATGATCTACTTGAGCAGAGCCGTGTGAACCGGCTTGAAGATCCACTTGAGGACGTCATGGTGTCCACCATTCCCACCGCGCAGGGTGATTTTCGTCTCCTCACCGGACTTTGGGAAAAGGCTGCGCATCACACGGAGTCAGTCCTGCGCGCATTCGAGCGACTGCCAGACGACGATCAGAAGCAAGCCGCCCTCGCGCGCACCTATGCGTTGTTGCGGATTTCAGATGTAATCTGTCAGCGTTCCAATCTCGCCGCAAACGCAATGGGCCTGAGCAACCCACGCGAACCGATGCGGCTAACCGGCGCAGGGTTGCTTGCAAACGCGAAGGCGCGCGTCGAGTTCGGCTGGGACGAGTTAACAGCGATCGGAGTATCGAAGGAATTTCTGGCCCCATTCCTGCTTCCGTCAACGGCATTTCCGGACCTGTTGGAAAAGGCGCTCGGAGACTCCGGGTTGGAGTTCCAACCTATAGTGCAGACGGAAGCCGGGATCGCTGTGGTCGCACCCACGAATCTATCGACGGCTATTCGCGGCCACTTGATCGACACTGCGATTGCCGGCGGACAAGGTGATGCCCTGCGCCGCAAGCTGCTTCTGGTGCATTCCGAGATCATCGAAACCGGCAGTTTCACGAGGATATTGGGGGAAATCGGAGCGTTCGGCAATGATGGATATTGCCGAGAGCATATCCAGCAATTGTGCGACGGGAGATATGTCCACGCCATTCAGGCCATCGACGGATTCGGAGCCTGGCCCAAAAATGCTTTCTGCGCCGATAGCGACGTCGGAAGTAATGCCTTCGGCAATGCTTTGGCTGGCGCAATTGCCAAGGCTCAGGCCGAGATAGAGGCCAAGCCCGATTTTGTTGCGGGTGTCAGTTTTGTATTCTTGAGCGGTTGGGGTTCAGGCCATTCGTTTAGTTGGCCCCGCAATGGCGCAATGTCGCGATGGCAGATCATCTTCATGGAACCAGAGGACGCGATGTTTCTTGGTGCCTGCGAAGGTGGAAAGATCGAAGACATTTGGCGAATGGACAAGCAGCGAGAGCTTGTCGCCGCCCAAGGATTTCATTTCCAGAACGCAAACGGCCTCCTCAACCTCTTCGAGTGGTGGCGAAGCACCAACAACATGTTTGTTCCCGAGCATGTCCTGGACGCCCAACCGCCGACGACAATCTATTTCGATACCAACCTGTTGCTCGAAGCGCGGCGAGAGGCGGTCGAAGCGCTGGGGCGGCACTGTCTGCCAACCCCCAGCGGCAGTCCGCTGCTGGTGATGCGACTGGATACCAAGAGCCATTTTTCGGGGCGACAGCCCGTATTCGCGTCAATGGCGGCGGCAAAGTCAGGAATCCTGATGGCGGCGGTAGAGAGTGAACTTGGCATTGTCTGGGTTCAACTCATGACCGACCGAGATGACCCTAACGCATTTGATGCTCATGAAACATGGTCTGCACTGCTTGCTTGGGCGGGACGGTTACTCGATCCCTTTCTGCGTCAATATGGGCTCCAACTAAACAACCCCATTCTCATCCGTTTCGTCGTCGGCTTCCAAAAGGATCGCAAACTTCAGGACATGACTGATACCGAAATCCTTGAATCGGTCAGCGTTGGCTGGGATCACGTCAGCGGCTGCATCGGGCTTTTTGCGGCCCCCGCGTGGCATGTGGGCTTGCAGCGCAAAGAAAATGTCGCCGAAGCCGTGCTGGCGGCAAATTTCTTATCGGGTGTTGCAAGCGCGACCGGAACCGCGATTCCGCCTTCTGATCTAATCGATTTCGCAGTGAGGGAAATAGGCAGCCGCTTTGCGCGATGGCGGCATTCGTTTCTGGCTGACCGCCCCATAGATATGCTCAAGGCACTCGGTCTGGTGCCCCGTTTCCGCGCTATCCCCAAATCCGCTGCCGCACTGGTCAAAACGGGACTCGGCTGGATGAGCCAGTCAAGATCAGATGGGTATTTGATCGAAGGCAAGGCCGAATGTCGCGCTTTTCTTGATGATCAACACAATCGGATCCTGCAATCACTTCTGATCGAGGTGGCAAAATATGACCGCCATAGCCTTGTTGGTGCCTGCCTTGCCGCCATCCAGGCCGCTCAGGGAGAAGGACGGGGTTGGCAGGAAAGTGCGTTAGCATTGCAGTCGATTCACGGACGGCAGGAAGATTTTGACGTCAGTTTCAATCAAGGTGGGAAGGCCAATGCCGTCATTCGCGCCGCATACATCCTGGTGGAACTCGCGGTCGCCGAATCACCGGCTTCCGGCGGAAAGGCGATTGGCTATTTCGATTTCGATGAACTCCAGGCCCATGCCGCATTGCTATTCAAGAACGCGGACACGATCCCGGCGATTGAAGGTGGGTGGATCAAGGCCGTGATCAAGATCGCGCCAACCGGCGATGTGCTGCTTGATCGTTCATTTGAAGAGGCAAGCCTGCAAAAGGCTGCTGAAATTCGCCATCAAACAGAGCGTGATACAAAGGCAGACCGGCAAGGCAACGCGGCCAAGAGCGCAGTTGGTATGTCTGATCCCGGCGAAGCACTTACTGCGGCAATAGTAGCCGAATTTGGCGTGGACGATGATTTGTATGTCGGGTTTGCCAATGCGCTCTCGATCATCGCTGAAACCGTCAAATCCGGCGTGTTTTCAATGCGGCGGTCCGAACTGCGAATGGCAGTAAATGGACAGGACAAGCAGTTGCGAGACCTTGCACCGCTTATAGATCGCTACACGCTACCCAGCCGCGGAGGATGGGCTGCAACTCCTGTTGGCGTATCAGCTCGGGATTATGATCTCGCAAAATTTGACCGCCGTTTCTCTCTTATCGGTCGTCCGATTGTAGCGATCGACGATGATGATGACCCATTGCTTATGATGGCACCAGGTGTTGTCGAGCGCAGCATACTCCACAACTTGAGAGGAGCTATCACAGGCGGTCTCCAGAACGAATTTTGGTCAAGCCGGGAGATGCAAAAATTTGCGAGCAAGCGCGGTGACGAAGCGGGGCTGGCGTTCAATGATGAACTTGCCCGCGAACTGATCTCGCTTGGTCTAGAGGCTCATGCGTCTGCGAAACTCACATGGTGTCTGAATCATCAAGGGACGGACGAAGTCAAGCGGCTCGGAGACGTCGATGTACTTGTCATTTCGCCGGATCAAACACGAGTATGGGTAATCGAGGCGAAGGATTTGAAGATGTGCCGGACGCTCGGCGAGACCGCCCGCCGCCTGTCGGAATATCAGGGAAAGCCGAAATCAAACGGCAAGCCGGACAATTTGATGAAACATCTGACCCGCGTTGCTTACGTCCGAAAGCATGCCGTCGATCTCCAAAAGCGTTTCGGGCTTGCTAAAATACCTTCCGTGTCCGGCATGGTCGTGGTGGGATCACCCCAGCCAATGGAGTGGATATCCATTCCCGGCGGAAAAGATGCAGTCACAATCCGAAAGGACGATCTAGCCAATGTGCAGTGGAATGGCGCCTAGGGTCTTAGCGAGATGCTTGGCGAAGGCTAATCTACGCAGCACCTCGGATCATCGTTTACCTATAGATCGGACAAGGATTCCAGCTTCTTCGGACTGATATTTGTCTCCTTCGGCAATTCGGCAAGCAAGCAACGCGCAAGATCGCCAAGAGCATCGATCCGGTCACGGCTGATATTGACCAGCCATGCAATTGCAGTGCGAGCGGTGCCGCTGCGCTTCTTGCGGCTACCTTTTCGGTCGGTCAGAACGCTTCGCCACCCTTTTTCGGCCACAGGCAGTTCGATTTGACTGAGAATGCTCTCGAAGGCTTCCGGTGCGACTTGTTGACATACCCGCAGGAACATCAATGGGTCGTCGAAGAAGTTCGGGCTTTCCTGCGAGAGTTCCTTCGCCATTGCGGCAGGGTGATTGCCAAGCAGTCCGTCGACCAGCTCTGGCCGATGCTTGTGAAATTCAGCCAAGACGAACGCGCCGAGCTGCCAGCGCTCGGACAGATTGACTTGAGCGCCCCGTTCAATCTGCCGAAACGCAGCTTTTGGCGCAATAAAGGCGAACCGCGCATCGAGTTTGTCGATTTCCTCGATATGCTCTTCTATCAAGCGGGCGACTTCCTTTCGTCCGACTTTGTTCGCATGGCATTGGGCAATGAATATATCGGCATCATGCGGTAGTTTCGACCAATTGTTGCCGATAGCTGCTTCGACTGCGTCCCAGTCGAGACCTTCGACCGTTTCTTCATAAATATCCTGTCGAGATGCGCGCATGATATTAAGAAGTTTTGCCGCGCCTTGGAAACCACGCGGAGTCAGTTGCGATAGCTTGGCTGCGAGAGCTTTGGGCTCCCACACCGAGCAAAGCTGGGTGGCGATTTCCCGAGATCGCGCGGTCGGTGCCCACTTGCCCCTGTAACCTCCCAATGGATCGAAGACGCGGAGAGCGCCTCCAAAGATGTCGTCCAACTGCTCAATGGCATCAATGGGGTCGGCACGCATTCGCTCAGCGATCGCTGGCGCCAAAGCTTCAACGCAATCGCACCCGAACTCCTGGTCCAAGTAAGTGAATTGCGTGCAGAACCACGCCGCGTGATAAATCTGGCTTGAAGCCGGCCAGTTGGCTATGAACTTCAAGGCCTTGGCATGATCGACGCGGGCGAGGTAGCGGGCGATCCATTCCGGCGTCAGCGCACCGAAGGACTGCGACACCATTTTCGCGATCTCGGAAGCAAAGTCCGCCGACGCCGGTTCCATAGCTTGATTCAAGGCCTCGGCAATTGCTTCAGGATCTGAGGCGCGGATGATCGAGCGACCGAAGCGTCGATTGCGGTAGGTGCCGTTGATGAAACTCCCAACCCGGTATGCTGTCTCGGGCATTGGCGTGCTGAACCAGCGGGCGACCGTCTCGATCTGCGGCTTGGTCGGGCGCTTGAGATAGTCATCGATGTAGCTGTCGATCTCACGCAGCCCGTGTGCCGCCGCAGCGATGTCGGCAGGAGACTGCGCGTTCCAGCACCGGTCAAGGAAAGGATCGAGCTGTTCTCGTCCGATGAGCGGCGTCCAAGCTATGTTGCGTCGGCTCATCCGGAACTGCGTGAGAAGGCTATCGAGGCCTGCAAGGGACATTGTCGGATCAGCGAGGGCGTGCCCCATCATGGCGGCTATCTGTTCGCGCCCGGCTTTGTCCTGATCCGTCAGGATCGGATCGAACACTTCGGCGGAGAAGCGTTGGTGCGGACAGCGCAGATCGTTGGCGGCGAGAACCAGGCGCTGCGCGACGAGCCATGCGATGGCGCGCTTTGCGGCGTCCGGCGGAACCTGCGCAGCTTCGAGCAGCGGCGCGAGATCGCTGGCGTCGGCTCGCGCATCGCGCGACGCCAGTTGGCGGATCGCGACGGCCCCAAGCACGATGTCAGCATTGGCGGCGCGGGCGGACGCGACGATTGATCGCACGCGGCGCCAACCTCCACTCAGAACGAAACAGAACTGCCATGGGAATTCGCATGCAGCTGCGGCATCGAGCCGCCAGTCAATGCTCTCTTCGCCCAGCCCATCGCCAATCCGGTCATCAACCATGCGAACTGCCGCCAAGGTCTCGTCGCGCCGGGCGCGCAACTCGTCAGCGATCACCCGAACCGCGCGCGTGGCATCGAGATGTATCGTGCCAGGCCGAGTGCCAGCGCCATCAACGCTGGTGAACGTCGACAAGAGCAGCTTGGTGTCACTCGCGCATTGTTCGGCAAGCGCAAGCCCGGGAGCTGAAGCAAGATGGGCGTCATCGATCAGGTGGACGGTTGGCACGTCATCATCGGTCAGCTGGATCCGCGCGATTCCAGGATCGGACAACCGCAGAACGCGATAGCCGTTGCCCGCCAAGGACTCGGCTGCCTGGAGCGCGCAAACCGACTTCCCCGCGCCTGGCACGCCTGCAAGCCTCGCCGAGTAGCTCGCCGTCAGCTCCCGAATGAGGTCCGCACCCTCGGGCAATCGCGGACATTGCATGGCGTCAGCCGCGCCAAGTGCTCGCCCGAGCAGCGCCGGTCCCAAACCACGAGCATGATCGAAGCGGACCGGTTGCCAGATGGCGTTTGCGCCCGCCGAAGCAAGGTTAGACGCTAGCGAACTTTGCTCGAACATGGCGAGCAACTCTTCACGGCGGGGCAGCGCGTGCACGACGGCAAGCAGCTCCTGCATACGATCGCCATGCTCAGGATAGAATTGCTCGATGACGTTGGGGTGCTCACCCATCAATGCGACTAAAGTTTCCCAACCGAGCACATTGACCGGAAAGGTACCGCGCGCCTCACGTTCCGCCGAACGAACTCTGGCGTGCTCCTGTAGTGCTCCATCGTTCGGCGCAGTGGTTGCGAGGATCCAGTAGGCGGGTTCGGGCTGAAAATGCTCGGCTTTGGCAAGCTCGACGTCGAACTCGGCGATCGTGACCTTTCCGCCATAGGCCGCATCCTTGCCTTTGCATTGGACGCAGTGCGTGCCAGCATGGCGTCCGCTTGCCTGTCCCCAGACATCGACACCATGCTGGGGTTGACCCGCCCGCCCGTTTTTCTGGGTGTAAGGATCACCCCATATCGACGCAAACAGGCAGCGGCACAGGTCTTCGAATCGGCTCCAGTCCTTGGGCGGCAGAATCTGTAGAGCGGTAAATTCCATTAAGTGCGATCGGATCAGAGTGTTGCGGACCGGGAAGACTCCGCACGGGCCGGACGCCGGTTCTGGTGCCAATCACCGGCGCGTTCCATGCGAGCTTCGATCCATTCAGCAAGCGCATCGACCTCATTTAGAGCCTTGGTCAGGCCGTCCGCGCTCACTTTGAGGGTTGGCATAAGCAACGAAGCCAGCGAGCCTTGCTCCGACGTGCAAACGGACATTTCGTCATCACCGATGAAGAACGGCCGGGAATGCTTCTCGATCATTGCCGCGTCGTACCAAACGTCAAAAGACGTTATGTCTTCGCCGTGCTGACCACGGTTGCGGGCAAGAACGACCTGTTCAATCAAGTCGCGGTCAACTGGGCAATCGCTCCAATCTGTGTCCAAAATCTCACCTAGCGCCGCGAAATAGGCTGGGACGAAACCGTTACGAAAGGCCGCCTTCCGATTCTCGAAGGAAAATCGGAGGACCCGTTCCTCAAGTGTACTAAAGTATAGCTTGAGACTGTCGGAGAGCATCGAGATACAGGCAATGCCCAGCACCTCTCGAGCGGTATCCGCATCCATCCATTCTGACAAATATGGGGGCTCAGAATCCTCACTGTAGGGCGGGTCGTCAAACGGCGGCATCCCGTTCTCGATCTGATATTTCACGTCCGCAAAACCCTTCGAGCCCTCTGCATAGAAAAATCGAATGAACTCAGTCCTGCTTTTCAAGAAGTAAAATGCATCCATGCCCTTACTATTCGCGCGTTTAGTCTCGATTTAGCAAGCACGAAATCACCGTAATCTTCAGCATGGCGCTACCGTGTCAGGATGCACGCAGTCGCATCTCCACCGATCTGGGTAGGCGCGTCGATTGAACCATTCTAAATCTTGCTGAACAGTATCACCGTCGAGGCCGCACGATAGCGATCCATCGTTTGCTCAAAGGTTTCGTCGATCTGACCAGCTTTGAAAAAGGGCACCAATTCTTCGTAATGTGCACGTGCGGCGACCCGAGATACCGAGCGGCCTGAGGCTAGACGGGCGGCTAGGCTTTCTGGGCTATTGCAGCCCTCCCGCACGCAGCTTCCCAGAGTTGCAAGCGTAATAGGGATGGGGATGTCCCCATCATTTTGAGCCGCAAGCAACCGTGCAGGCAAGCCCGCCACGAAGGCAAGATCAGGCACGATACGAAGCACGAAGTGCCTCGAATACTCGCACTTCACAGCATCTTCTTTGGGATGCGATGCCTCGATCACATTCAGGGGCAAGCTCGCCAGCCATTTCCGAAGCATGTCGATTATTATGGGTAGGGCAAATGCACCCCTTTCCTGATCGGATGCGAGTTTCTTGTAATCCCCAGTGAACAGACCTTCGATGTTTTCCGGCCTGACCAGCTCTAGCAGTTTGGCAGGATTTGCTTTCAACCAGTCCATCAATGCGTTGATCGCTACCTCGGTTGTCTGGAAATTTTCCGGCGCAGCGAACAAGTTCGAGAGCTCATGGAGAATATCCACCGATACGCCTGTCAGCCCCGACACGCGATCAAGCCATTCGTCGCCTTCTTCCGGTTCGGTATTCTTGCGGGCGGCGAATGCGGCCGCAATGCGGCTCTCAACCCATTGCGGATCGCCATTTTGCCGCGCACGAAAGGCGGCAAAGGAGCGGGTGATGACATTTCTGATTGGCGCGTCGGTTCCGTTCTCGTCGGATGCTGGGAGGCGGCTCAGGAAATAGGCAGGCATGCCCTGATCGAATGCGCCCGCATGAATCTTGTCGAGCAGAGCCGTGGTTGGATCGTCGATGACAAGACATTGATCGCTTTGGGCGAAGATCGACTGCAAGGTCAGCCAATGTGAATTGATGAGGTTCGACTGGTTATCGAACTCGACCACGCGGCTCGGGACCACAAGCACGAACCCTTGTGAACTTTCACCAGCCCGTCCAGCGCGTCCAGCGGCATTTAACAGTTCATGGGCTTCGAGCTGCGCCATCTTGTCAACGCTAGGATCGAACCGGCTATCGCCGGAGATAATGACCACCTCGCTTGGAAGGTTCATCCCTTGCGCTAACGTAGATGTTGCAAAAAGGACGTCGATGCCATCCTTGCGCTTAAAAAGAGACTCATGGAGTAGCCGCTCTTCGCGCAGCAGAAGCGCGTGGTGGCTCGCCGCTCCGACGCGAAAAGTGCCATTTGCCTTTGGTGTCATATAGCAATGATCTGCGCCGCCCATTTCTTCGGCGGCAAGGCGATGCAGTTCTAGCTCATCTTCGGTGAGTTTGATCTTTCGGGCGTCGAACAAATTGGGAAAGTTTTTGACCGACGCTTGGGCCAAAACGGTCGATTGCACGAATACGAGCGTTTTCAAGCCGCTTGACGCAGCGGCGGCAGCTATCAATGCGCTGGTATGATTGCCGTTGGGAGTCAAATACCATGCGCCGCCTTTTGAACGGCCCGTCGATAGATGATGTGCATCATCGAGAAGCGGTTGCAGGGTGTAGTCATTTCGGTCCTTGCTTGCCCAAGTCTGCAACAAACTGAAAAATCCGAAGGGTTGTGCGACTAGTTCGCGTGTCTGGCTGGGTTGTGAGCAACATCAAGCATCGTTCTGGTGTGGTTACAATGACCTCGGGAAGAACGACGATATCCGAAAACGTAACCTCATCCTCAACGTCGCCGACGATATCGAATGTGTTGAACGTATCTTTGAGCGCGCGCGTCGTTTGATCGACCAGCGCATGGGTTGGAACAAGGAAAACAACCTTCTCGCCTCGGATAAGCGAGGCCGCTATTTTCAGTTCGGCTAGAGTCGATTTGCCGCCGCCGGTCGGGAAGCTGATAGCCGACGATGTTCCCTTTTCGAGATAGTTGCTCGCGATGGCGTCGCGATGATTTCGCCATAGAAAAGGACGCTTGCGCGCCATTCGCCGTATGACTTGCCACCATCCGTCTTCATCGACGCCTTGTGGTGCGGGAGTGCGGGTTAGCGCGGATTCAACAAGATCGCGCTCAACGGCAATCAAGAGGTTTGCCAAGTGAAGAGGGCCAGGAAACAGATTGTAGACATGGTCGCCAGTGCCGAGCACATCGTCCATCTGACCGACACTCAGTTCTTTAACCCGCGTGAAGTAAGCCAGTGCTGGCTCGATGCCTCCAGCGGCGGGATCTAGATCAATTCTTGCGAGGAGGCGGGCCGCGAGTCTTTTGATCCCCTTGAAAAGCTCCAAGTACAGCGCATCGATGGCCTGCTCGGGCGTTGCCTGACCGGTATCTATGTCCGGTATGTCCATTTGCCCGATGTTGCTGAGCCGTCCGGTCGCAAGCGATTTAATGGCGGTTAGGAGCGCGCTTTCGACGTCGGTTCCCGCGTCGGGAGAAAAGGAAATACGTTTCGCGCATTCGGCAGCATCGGCGTGGGCCTCGGCAACGATGAAAAGGAGGGTCGCACAAATTTCTGGCGCGACGCTCGCTCCGTCGAGGTAGGATTGGGTAATCTCATCCTCGTCAACAATCGAACCGATAAGGCAGACTTGATGGGCAGAGGCGGCCACGAACGCGGCAGCCGCCCGGTTCTCGCGCTCCGGCAGTAACGCAACAAATGCCTCATGGGCTGCTGCCAATCGGCGCACCTCAAGCAGGGTCTCTTGCAGCATTTCGGAGGCATCTTCCGCTCCTTCGCCTCGCAGCCGAATCCTTGCTGCGACGATATCAGCGAATGCTTCGGTAAGGCGTTTGGGAAGTGCGTCGAGGTCGAGGCCTTCCAATGGCGGCGATGCGGCAATGAGGGCGGCAGTTATCGGATCAAACATGCGCAATCGCCTTGATTTTGTTTTCGACTAGCGTGGCGAAGTCGGACATCCACTGCCGCAAGTCATCGAAGTGCATGGTTTCCGCACGGCGGCGAGCAACTTCGCCATCTGCCGAACTGTCATAATGCTTGAAGAGTCTCTTACGGTCATCTGCGGCTTTATGCTTATCGTCGATACTGATGCTCACGCGGTAACGGCGCGCCTGCTGCCAGAGGATACGGTCGATTGCGTCGTCGATATTGAGGTCTGGATGTAGATGCTGATGCCTTTCGAGTAACGCGGACGCCTCGTGGGTCAGTTCGGAGACGCGCTCTCCCGCTTCGAGTCCGACAATATCGGGCCAGACATTCTGCTTGATCGTCTTACGGGCGTGCTCGGTGGCTTTATCCTCAAAGATGACAATGGCTGTAATCGACTTGCCGTCGCCTGAAAGCTCCAGTTGCATGCCATCAAAGCCTTTATGGGCATGAAAGATATGCGGGGGCGCTAGCGTTGCCTCCTGCCTATTCTGATTAGCAGCAATCCAAGATATAACCTGAAACAGCCAGCCATCGCGCTGCCAAGGATCGCCGTTTTTTGCCAGTTTAAGCTTTTTAAGCGCATCCGCGGCGTGCTGCGCAGTTCCAGTTGGAGCCGCGCCTGACAGTCCTTCAAGGATTTGTGCGACGTGGCGATACTGACCCAGCGCAACGCGGGCAACGCGTTCCGCGAGAACGTCGATATCTGCGACTTCCCACTCCCAGCCGTGGCAAAGATTATCGTGGTCTAATTGTTTAAGAATGAGCGTCATCTTCCCCCAACTTCATAAGACCACCAAATGATAACGCGCATAGCGACGCTCCCCGGTGCGGATAAGCGCACCCTTATCAATCAGGTCGTTCAAATCACGGGTCGCCGTGGCTAGGCTGGCCCCAGTGATCGTCCGGTAATTGCCAGCACTCAAGCCACCCGCAAAGCCGTCCGGCCCTTCGCGGAATAAGCGAAGCAAGGCCTTTTCCTGCCGTTCGTTGATCTCGCCGCGCAAACGGTCGAGCAGCCGCGTCTTGTCGATCAGGAAGCGGATGCGCGTAATCGTCCGCGCCTGCGCCTCGATGACAATATCAGCAAACCATGTCAGCCAGGCATCGATGTCGTTGCTCTGACTGCCAAGCTGAAGCGCGGCGTAATAGGCTTTGCGATGCCGATGGATCGTTTCCGCGAGTGCAGTCAACGTCGGAGCCGCCAGACTTTGGGCCAACGCCTTTTCAGCAATGGCGCGCCCGATCCGGCCATTGCCGTCTTCAAAGGGATGGATGCTTTCGAACCAAAGGTGCGAGATTCCGGCGCGGGTGATGGCAGGAAGCGGGTTTGGCGACGAGGGTGCGCTGTCGTTGAACCACGCAATGAAACGAGACATTTCCATCGGGATGGCATCCGACGGCGGTGCCTCGAAATGCACACGCGGAGCATGCAGTGCGCCCGAAACGATCTGCATTGCATCTTCGTGCGTCCGGTATCGCCCGACATTGGCAATGTCGCGGCGTCCATTCATCAGCATCGCGTGCCATGCGAACAGGGTTCGATCATCAAGCGGGGCTGCATGGTTGCGATAAACATCGGCCATGAGTTCGGCGGCCCCGGCCTCTGCCGCGCTTGCACGGCGCGAATCGGTAGCAAAGCCCAAATGGCGAGCGAGCGACGACTGGACGCTGTCACGGTCCAGGATTTCGCCCTCAATAGCGGAGCTATCGACAACCTCCTGCGAGATGAGTTCGATGGTCAGGCCATCGCGCGCATCGGCGTCGAGGTGATGCAGCGCGCCAATGACAACTCCAGAGCCTTTCAGGAATTGCTCTTCTGACGCGCGGATACAATCCGCGTCGAAGCGAAAATCAGGCCAGTCGGGAAGTTGCCAGTTCCAGTGCATGATTGATAAGACACCTTTCTATCAATCACGATATTGCAGTATTGTGATTGATAAAGCGAGCGCCAATCAATCATAAATGGTAAAAAATGACGCTCCGCGCCGTTATTTTGTGGCGATGGCCGAATCCCGTTCGGGATTCCGTTGGCCAGCATGACAATATCCTTCGATTGTCATTTCGCGGAAGCGGAGCGCGGGACGTGCGTCCCAGACGCGGTCCGCTGACGCAGGCGCTTGCCTCCCGTGCGGTAGGCTTATCAGAGCCTGCTAGTTTAGATGGTGCGGGCGGTGGGAATCGAACCCACACTCCTTGCGGAACGGGATTTTGAATCCCGCGCGTCTACCAATTCCACCACGCCCGCGTTGCGACACGCATATAGCGTCAGCTGCAAAAGACGCAACGGAAAACATAAAGAACGCAAATTATGTTGTTAGCTTCATGGACTTCTTTCGGACGGCGACTGGCTTAGACCGCACCCTGCGAACATTGACTGCCGAAGCGTCGATATTGTTCTTCAAATGCCGCCCGTAATACTTTTCGATCATCTCGACACTGGTGCGGCAGTTCTTGGCAACCTGATAAATATCCGCGCCTTCGAGTAATCGAAGACAGATGTAGGTATGCCGCAAACTGTAACATGTGCGGACATGCCCATCGCGGTCGAATTTGAGGTTTAGTTCGTCAAGGACGGTGTTCATTAATTCGCGCGGCGTCTTCCCAAATATCCGGTCCGTCGGTTTGAGCTGCTTGCGATCACGGACGCGCTCAAAGGGCAGTATTGCACCGGGCATCGACTTGCAGAAACCGACACCGCGCTTACCGCGCACCTCAATCTCCAGAATGCGCTCGCCGGTCGATTCATCGTCCACAATCTTGACATCGCGCAGTTCAAGCCGTGCGGACTCATCAGGGCGAAGCCCCGTGTTTCCCATGAACAGAACATAGTCATGAAAAGTCTCGCAGACTTCGCGCCAGCGTGGCTTGGGCGGGTTTTTGGCCCGCTCCCGCGTGGCCTCGTAAAGCAATTTATATTCCTCTGGAGAAAACCATGCACGATGCTCCAGCTTGCCAGATGTCTTATATGGCACTGACATATCCGGGATTGCGGCAATCCAGCCCTTGCGATTGGCGGTCTTCAATACCTGACGAAGCGTGACGATCTCGCCGTGCAAGGTCGCGCGCGCCGGCTTCTTTGGCTTACCGGTTTTGGCATCGACGCGGGAAGTCTGGCGATGGACACGATAGTCTTGCACCTTGCCCGCATTAATGTCTTTGAGCGCGGTATCGCCAAAGAATGGCAAGAGGTGGACGCGGACGTGGATGGACTTCGAATCCACATATCCCTCATTGCGCTCACCCTGAGTGATAACCTCGAACTCATCGAGAAATGCTTTGGCGGCATCCTCGAAACTGGGACCAGTTGGAGTTCGGCGCATACGGCGATCGGTCGCTGGCGAGGGCTCAACGATTTGTGCCTGGACAGGATTTGCCAGCAAGGGAAGCCCGCCTCGTCGGCGCTGGCGATCCTCTACGCATTTCTCCATATACCAGTCGCGCGCAAAATCCTTGGCGGCGGCCAAGTTGGTTTCTTTGGTTGTCTGCCGATGATTGCGGCTGCCCAAATAGGTTGAGCATTGCCAGAAGCGACTATTCTCACGGCGATAAACGTGAAGCGCGCCATCCATCAAAGCATAGCTTTCAGCTGCCATAACGAAACTCCAAAATGTGTAAGACATGTGTAAGTCTTTTTGGAAGTCTCGTCTTTGCTCAAACTGTTGGTATTTAAGGGTTTTTAGCTAATTTTCTAAGGTAGAATGCAATTTTGAGTCGAGCGCGTCTACCAATTCCACCACAGGGGCGCTTTGGCTGTGTCGATTGACGATCAGCGAAATCGAGGCTCTGTTAGCGAACAGCTTATCTGCTGGCAACGGCTTTTTCCAAAGGCGCGGCAAGCTTTGGCGGATCAGTAAAGCCTTGCAACGCTTCCCGCCTGAAACAGCCAGAGCGGAAAGGCCGCAACCGCCATCAGACTGCCCAGCGGCAGCATGCTGTCAGCCGACACCGCCCGGCCGCGCAACCGCCAGGCTGTGGCAACCAGCAGACCAACCAGACTGGCCCCGAAGATCACCAGCGGCAGCGCCTGCCATCCCAGCCAGCAGCCGATCGCTCCGAACATTTTCGGATCACCCGCGCCGAGGCCGTCGCGGCTCCTGACCATCTTGTACAACGCGGCGATGAGGGCGAGTGAAGCAAATCCCGCGACACCACCGATCAGGCGATCTTGCAGCACGGGACCCAAAGACAGAAAGCCAACCGTCAGGCCGGACAGCGCCAGCAGTGCAGTCAGACCGTCAGGCAGCCAGTGGTGCTTTACGTCCAGTGCTGCCAGCGTCAGCAGCAGCCAGCCGAATGATGCGCCCGCCAGGCCTTCCGTCCCCGGGGCGGCGAACAGAGCCAGCGCGCCGATCAGCCCTGCTGACAGTTCGATTGCAACATGATCCGTGGCGATCTTCGCGCCGCATTGCCGGCATTTGCCCCGCTGCACGAGGTAGCTTGCCACCGGGATCAGTTCCCAGCCGCGCAATTGATGGCCGCAGCTGTCGCAGGACGAGCGACCACCGACAACCGACCGCTCCTCGGGCCATCTGATTATCAGCGTCGCCAGAAAACTGCCGATAATCAGGCCGAGCAGAGCACCAAACAGGGGTAGGTAAAAAGCTGGCAACAGGCGCTCCCAAAGAAGATTGGGCGGACGATTGGCACGGTCGGGGTCTGCATTCAATGGCGCAATTGAAAAAGCCGGGATGCGCGCCTATGTCCGGTACAAGATTCGCGCTTGCCGACGGCGGCGCACCAAACCCAGAAAGGCCCAAGCATGTCCAGTTCCGATCCGATCGTCATTCTCTCTTACGCCCGCACACCGATGGGCGGCATGCAGGGCGCACTCGGAGAGGTCAGTGCCGCCCGTCTCGGTGCTGTCGCGGTCAAGGCCGCGGTCGAACGCGCCGGCGTTGCCGGAGCCGATGTCGAACGCATCTATATGGGCAATGTCCTGTCCGCCGGTCAGGGCCAGGCCCCTGCCCGTCAGGCCGCCATATTTGCCGGCCTGCCGCAATCGGTCGAGGCGACCACGGTCAACAAGATGTGCGGCTCCGGCATGCAGGCCGCAATCATGGGCGCGGAAGCGCTGGCGGCCGGTTCGATCGACATGATCGTCGCTGGTGGCATGGAAAGCATGACCAACGCGCCTTATCTCTTGCCGAAGATGCGCAGCGGTGCGCGCCTCGGCCACACCGAAGCCAAGGATCATATGTTTCTCGACGGCCTCGAAGATGCCTATGAGCCGGGTCGGGCGATGGGCAGCTTTGCCGAAGAAACCGTCGGCGAATATCAGCTGACCCGGGAAGCACAGGACGACTATTCGATCGAGTCGCTCGCACGCGCCAAGGCCGCGGTCGAAGGCGACGCCTTTGATGACGAGGTCGTTGCGGTCGAGGTGAAGAGCCGCAAGGGCGATGTCACGGTCGACAAGGACGAACAGCCGCTGAAGGGCAATCCCGACAAGATTCCGCAGCTTCGTCCGGCTTTTGCCAAGGACGGCACGATCACCGCGGCCAACGCCTCCTCGATTTCCGACGGCGCAGCCGCCATGGTCCTGACCCGCGCGAGCGTCGCCGAGGCCAAGGGGCTGAAGCCGGTCGCCCGGATCGTTGCCCATGCGGCCCACGCCCATGCTCCCTCGAAATTCACTACCGCACCGGTTCAGGCGATCCGGAAGGTCCTCGACAAGGCCGGCTGGTCGGTCGGCGATGTCGATCTGTGGGAAGTGAACGAAGCATTTGCCTGCGTCGCCATGTTTGCGATGCAGGATATCGGCATCAGCCGCGACAAGCTGAACGTGAATGGCGGGGCTACGGCTCTCGGCCATCCGATCGGTGCCAGCGGCGCGCGAATCATGGTGACCCTGATCGCTGCCCTGAAAAAGCGTGGTCTGAAAAAAGGCGTTGCGGCGCTGTGCATCGGCGGCGGCGAAGCCACGGCGGTCGCGCTGGAACTGACCGACTGAATTATTTCAGCGGCTCATCGCCCCATACATCGGCAATATTGATATAGCCCCTGCGACCGGTGACGTCGAACAGGCACCAGCCTTTTTCACACTGGGTCAGGCTGCCGACCACACCGGGCTCGGCGCGCCAGATGACCTTGGCACCGGCCTCGGGCCTTGCCCGCATCGCGACCGGCTTTTCGCTGGTCCTCAGCACCAGGCCTGTTCTCGAAGCGCTGAGCAGGCGCGCGTGCATCCATCCCTGGGTGCCTTCATGATCCTCGACCTTGCGCCATTGCTTGTAGCGGGCCAGAATCCTGACGGGCAGTTTCTCGCGCTGGTAGATCCACATCGTCGGATATTCGGTGCTCGGTCCGGTACGCATCCGCGCCTCGGGTTCGTCGATCGAAGCCCAGTAGGGCGGTTCCTGCTGCGCCGATGCCGGCGACGACAGGAACAGCCCGGAAATCGTGATGAACATGACAGCCAGAATACGCATGATGATTGGTTACTCGTTCCCCGATTGGATAACGCATAGCCGAGAAGTCTCGTCCGCTTCAAGCGCCGCCTGCTTGACCTGAACCGAAATTCGGGCATAGCCCTTGGTCTATGGCCGACTCATCATCCCGCTCGAAACCCCGTGTTATCATCACCCGCGAATTGTCGGACGCCAATCAGAATCGCATGTGCGAACTGTTCGACGCGGTGCCCAATTATACAGACAGGCCTTTTTCGCGCCACGACCTGATCGCGGCGATGGCGGATTGCGATGTGCTGGTGCCGACGGTGACCGATCAAATCGATGCCGAAATGATCGAGCGCGCACCCGATCGCCTGCGTATGATCGCCAGCTTTGGTGCCGGGGTCGACCATATCGACCTCGCTGCAGCACGCGCGAAAAAAATCCTCGTCACCAATACGCCCGGAGTCTTCACCGAAGATACTGCCGACATGACCATGGCGCTGATCCTTTCGGTACCGCGGCGTCTGTCGGAAGGCGAGAAGCTGATGCGGTCCGGTCGCTGGGAAGGCTGGAAGCCGTCGGGCATGCTCGGCCATTGTATCGGCGGCAAGAAGCTCGGCATTGTCGGCATGGGCCGGATCGGCCAGGCCGTGGCAAGGCGCGCTTCCGGTTTCGGCCTTTCGATTGTCTACCACAATCGCCGCCAGTTGCCGCCTGCTGTCGAAGAGTCGTTGCGCGCCGCCTATGTCGCCAACCTCGAGGACATGATCCGCGAATGCGATATCATCACCCTCCATTGCCCGCATACCGCGGAGACCCACGAGATGATCAATGCAGAGCGGATCAGGATGATGAAGCCCTCCACCTATCTGATCAACACCGCGCGCGGCGATCTTGTAGATGAGGATGCCCTGATCGAGGCGCTGCAAAACGAGAGAATCGGCGGTGCCGGGCTCGATGTCTATCAGAATGAACCGGATATCGATCCGCGTTTTCTGACGCTCAAGAACACCGTGCTGCTGCCGCACATGGGCAGCGCCACGTTCGAAGGGCGCGAAGCATCGGGAGAACGGGTGATCACCAATATCCGCGTGTGGGCGGACGGGCATCGCCCGCCCGATCAGGTACTCGAGGGCTGGGTCTGAGCTTTCCGTTGAGTCCCCTGCCCGTCTCGACTAGAGATTCGGCACAATCTGATTCGCCAAAGCGGTCGGGCATAATAAGATTATAGCTGCGGGGGACATCATGAAATTTCCAGTCAAATCCTCAGGATTGGCATTGGCCGCGATATGGACGACATCGCCCCTGCAGGCGCAGCAGACAATCGATCCGGCCATTGCTGATGTCGCCAACAGCGGCGATACCGCCTGGATATTGACCGCCAGCGCGCTGGTCCTGCTGATGACCCTGCCCGGCCTTGCCCTGTTCTATGGCGGCCTGGTTCGCGCGAAGAATTTCCTGTCGGTGCTGATCCAGTGCCTGGCGGTCGTCGGCATTTGCTCGCTGCTCTGGATCGTTGTAGGTTACACTCTGGCCTTCGGCGGCGTCACCAACGGCTTTCTCGGCAGCGGTCTCAACTGGATGCTCGCCAATCTCGGCAATGTCCGGGAAGCAACCTTCATTCCCGAATCAGCCTTCGTCCTGTTCCAGATGACCTTTGCCGTCATCACGCCCGCCCTGATGATCGGGGCCTGGGTCGAGCGCGCGCGCTTTGGCTGGGTCGTTGCCTTTTGCGCTCTATGGTCGCTCGTGGTCTATGCGCCGGTGGTCCACTGGATCTGGGGCGGCGGCTGGCTCAGCGGCCTGGGCGTCCTCGATTTTGCCGGCGGCATCGTGGTTCACACCACCGCAGGTGTCTCCGCGCTGGTCGTCGCTATCATGATGGGCAAGCGGACGGGCTGGCCGAAAACCATGATGCTGCCGCACAGCCCCGCCCTGACCGTCGCCGGGGCGGCGATGCTCTGGGTCGGCTGGTTCGGTTTCAACGGCGGCTCCGCGCTCACCGCGACCGACGATGCAGCGGCAGCGATCATCAACACCCATATCGCGGCGTCGATGGCCGCCCTGGTCTGGATCCTGATCGAAAAGTTCAAGGTCGGCAAGCCGACCGCGGTGGGCATTGCCACCGGCGCGATCGCCGGCCTGGCGACGATCACCCCGGCAGCCGGCTTTGTCGGTCCCGGCGCGTCGATCCAGATCGGCGCAGCCGCTGCGATCGTATGCTTCCTGGCCGTCGGTCTGGTCAAAAACGGTTTCAAGATCGACGACAGCCTCGACGTATTCGCGGTCCATGGTGTCGGCGGAATGCTCGGCAGCCTGCTGCTGGCGCTGTTCATCGGCAGCGGCTTCGGCGGCATCGGCTATCCGGAGGGCATGGCTTTCGGCAGCCAGTTTGTCGCCCAGCTTATCGGTGTCGGGGCCGTCGCCATCTGGTCGGCGGTTGCCACGGCGATCCTCGGCTTCGGGATCAGCTTCATCCTGCCGATGCGGGTCAGCGAGGACGACGAGCGCGATGGTCTGGATATTTCCAACCATGGCGAACGCGCGTGGGATCTGGACTGACAAGAAACGCCCTCTCCCTCCGGGGAAAAGGAGCGCTGTCGATCATAATTGCATGTGCAGAAACTGATTGAACGCTGTCGGCTTGTAGTCGCCGAACGGCTCGCCATTTTCGAAACCCCGCTTGCGATACAGGTGCAGTGCCGCCTCGAATTCCGCGCCCGAACCCGTTTCCAGACTCAGCCGCCGGTAGCCCCGTTCAACCGCTTCGGCGATGATATGATTGAGGATGCGCAACCCGACACCCTTGCGCAAATGTCTGGGATCGGTGCGCATCGACTTGACCTCGCCGGTCGATGGCGACAGTTGCTTGAGCGCACCGATGCCCATCAATTGACCGCCATCCCATGCCGTCCAGATCGAGACGCCGGGCGACTGCAAGCCCGAAAGATCCAGCGCATGGACGCTGCCCGGCGGCGAGTTCTGACGCATGCCGGCGAGATGCACAGCCAGCAGGTCCCGGACCTGCTGGCCACTCAGATCGTCGGGCCGGATATCCAATCTAGTCGCCCGTCAAAATCCGGTCCATCAACTGCTGTACCGTCGGCACAAAGCCGTTGGAATAGAAGGGATCGGTGCCGAAATTATAGGCACCATGGCCGGCAAACATCAGATGTTCCTCGACCGGCGCGCCATGGACAATTTCCTGCAGGCTTTTCTGGATGCAGAAGCTGCGCGGATCGGCGAGCCGACCAGTGCTGTTATTGTCATGATCCTTCCAGGCCGAAAAACCGCAATGCGACAGGCAGCCCATGCAGTCGGCCTGGTCCTTGCGGATCATTTTCGACTCTTCCGGCGTAGCGAAAATCAGCGTGTTGTCGGGCGTTTTCATCGCCATGGTGAAACCGAGACCATCCCACTCGCGCGCGCGCAGCAGGTCGTTGCGCGTAACCCAGAAATTCTTGCCCTTGATTCCGACGTCCAGCTGGTGGGTATGCTCGCCCGCCTTCTCCGTCGAATAGGGAATCTGGCGCTCCGATCGCGCTTCCAGACTGCGCAGAAATTCATTGCGCACGGCGGAACTGTAGAAGCCGGTCGGCGAGAATTTATGCAGCAAGATGTCGCCTTCCTTGATCTTGGTCAGCTCGCTCTTCCAGCTTTCGGGGATCGGGCTTTCCTTGGTCAGCAAGGGTCTTGTGCCGAACTGGAAGGCAATCTGCCCCAGTTCCTCGCTGTCGATCCAGTCCTGCCAGTCGCGCAGATGCCAGACGCCGCCGGCCATGATGATCGGAACGCTGTCGGCTATGCCTTCGCCGCGCATCGTTTCGCGCAGCGCCTTGACCCGTGGATAGGGATCTTCCGGCTTTTTCGGATCCTCGGCATTGGACAGGCCGTTGTGACCGCCCGCCAGCCACGGATCCTCGTAGACCACGGCGGCCATCAGGTCCGGAACCTTGTGATAGGCCCGCTTCCACAGCGCCCGGAAGGCACGTGCCGAGCTGATGATCGGCAGATAGTTGACGCCATATTGCTGGGCAATTTCCGACAGCTTGTAGGGCATGCCGGCACCGCAGGTAACCCCGGCGACCATGCCCCTGGTCTGCTCGAGCACGCCTTCCAGCACCTGCTGCGCGCCGCCCATTTCCCACAGGACGTTGATGTTGATCGCGCCCTTGCCACCGGAAATTTCATAGGCGCGGGTGACCTGCTCGACCGCCCCGTCGATCGCATATTGGATCAGTTCCTGGTGGCGTTCTTCGCGCTTGCGGCCATGATAGATTTGCGGGATGACATTGCCATCCTCGTCATAGCTGTCCGCATTGACGGCGGATACGGTGCCGATGCCACCGGCGGCGGCCCATGCTCCTGAACTCGCGTGATTGGTGGCGGCGACGCCTTTTCCACCCTCGATCAACGGCCATACTTCCCGGCCGTTATACTGAATGGGTTTTAAGCCCTTGAACAATGAAATCTCCTATTTTCCCCAAATGCCGATATAGACGGCGGTGCACAATAATGCTCGAAAAAACTCTGTTATGAAATGCGTGATTTAGCCTGGCCGAAATTCGCACGCCCCAGCGCATGGCCATATAACAGCGCATAACGGCCCAGCATCTTGCTCTCATTATATTCCGCCTGCGCCTTGAACCGGTTCTGCGTCCCGAGATCTTCGCGCAATTGCTGGTGCTGGACCAGAGTAGTCAGAGCTTCGAGAAATTTGCTCTCGTCGCCCGGCGGCTTGATAAATCCCTGATTGGCTTGGGACACCATCGACTTGATATCGCCGACGTCGGTTGCCACCACCGGCAGGCCGGCCGCCATCGCCTCGATCAGGGAAATCGGAAACTGCTCGCTGTCGGAGGATAAGGCAAAAATGTCGAAAAGGCCAATATAGCGCGCCGGATCGGCAAGAAAGCCGGGCATC
>Ga0209643_1000334_pt1 | contig 99039 bp, 95 predicted proteins | sample AutmiccBRH37_all_FD_187383 | JGI IMG/M metagenome (GOLD analysis project Ga0209643, IMG submission 187383) | Deep subsurface microbial communities from Mt. Terri, Switzerland - Autotrophic microbial communities BRH/37_all (SPAdes) (version 2) | ecosystem: Environmental > Aquatic > Deep...
ATACTCAGATTCTAAAACAAATAAAGAATAAATGATTGGCAAACAGACAATTGTGTTTGATTATATGGTCACAAGGAACATTCACCAAAAGAAAAAACTGTCCATATAGATTGCTCCGTTATATGCTCTCCTTAAGGTAGACAGATTAAATAATAAAATCTGTTTACTGAAAGGGAAATATTTTTATGAGATACTTCTACTATGGCTTTTTCAAATCAACGTACCTGTCCCCTTGGTTTCGCAAAAAAGAACCCCTTTGGATTTAGATTTCTCCGCTGAGGTCCTTCTTGTCAGGTCTATTTCTTTATCTTTTCATTATCTCTATTGGTCAATTTTCGACAAAAGTTATTGAAGCAAGGTACCTGTCCCCATATTTTTCAAAAAAAAAGCGATAGGAGATTACCCTATCGCTTAAACTATACTATTTACTATTAATTATCTGCTTTAATCTCGATATAAATTACTTCATTTGAAGACTGACCTAATTGATAATCAATAATATCTCCTGTAGATAATGTTCCGCCAGTAACAACTACATCGGCACTCATATCTAAGGATGTTGTTACACCATCTTCTTTCACTACTAATACAGTACCACTTAGACCAGTAACCTCTGCACCTGTTACACTACCAGAGCCACCGCTAGTTGATGCTGGATCAACTATGAAATATCTGACATATTTTTCTGTGTCTTCTGCATCATAAACAACTTGAACAGTTGTTCCAACTTCTGCACTTCTTAGTTCAGAGAATGTCATTAATTCAATATCAGTAGTATCTGATACATCATAGATGTATCCGTCGGCAACAAGTTTCCAATCTTTAACTTCACGATCTCTAGCAACTACTTCATCTTTAAAGCTACTAGTTACAGTAAAGGATGGACCTTCATAACCTGAACCAACTACATCTTCTATAGCTTTTACATTACCATTGGAGTCAATTATTTCAAGTACTACTGCTTCTCCAGCTTTAAAGTCTTGACTATCTGTCTTAGGGTCGTCAATGTAATATGTTATTTCATCATCGCCCACTAAAGCTTTAATTCTGGTTAATTCTCCATCGCTATTTCTTCTTACTTGAGTAAGAATAGCTAGCTCTGTAGTTGTTTTTTGCATATCTGAATCTGTTAAGACTAGATATAACACTTTGGAACCATCATGGGTAATAGCACCAGATTTAAGATCAACGTCCTCTTCTAATTCACCATAGGTAATAACTTCAACGTCTTCATCATCCCAGTCACTATCAGTCCAAGTACCCCAACCATTTATGACTGCTGTATCTACAATAAATACAGGAACACTACTGCTCATTCTTTTACCTTCGATGTAAGTATCTCCTGATTCATAAGTCTTTGCAAAAGTATTATCTACATCACTAACAAAGAAACCTAATTCTACTATATCACCATTGTCATCAAGGGTAATTTCAATAACGTCACCCATAGTTGGTAAATTGAGATTACCATAAGCATCAGCATCTATGGCAGTATATGGATAAGCACTACCTACTAATGTTAAATCAGCAGCATCATCATTCCATTCCTCGTCACCATCTACTTCAATAGCTTCAAGGTCATTTAAATTAAAATCATATGTTACAACTGTTCCATTTTCATTTACGACCTTTAGTTCTGCATAAACTTTGTTTCTACTATCCTTATAACCTACCATATCTTCATACAATACAGCACCAATGGTAGTCTTGGAAACTTCACCAAGTTCACCGGCTACAAATACTGCATCGCCATTTCTATCAATGAATACTACAACATCTTCTTCTGCTTCTTGCATTTCTTCTGCTGCATCTTTATCAAAATCATCGATGTCGCCATCTTCATTGAAGTATTGAACTGCTTTTCCATCATAAGTTGTGTCATATTCAAATGACTCACCAGCAACTTCGAAATTACTTTCGAATACTTCTTCCATTTCACCTTCAACAGTCATATTGAATACTTCTGCATATTCAGCATCTTCATTATAGAATAAAATGTCGCCTTCTTCTAACTCATCTAGAGTAATAGTCATACCATCTTTTACGATTGTGTAATCTTCTGCATCAAGTTCCTCGTCATAGCCGATTACATCATAACCATCAAGTTCTTCGACTACTAAGAAATTATCCCACTGATAAGCGTCAACAAAAACTACATCGTTGTCTTTGTTTAATACAACTTTTGCATAGTCATATACGTTGCCATCTAATTCATCTACATCTTCTTCTTCGCCATTAATCCAAATAGCAACAACGTCATCTTCATCTGCAAAGTCATAGTCTTTGTCAGCAGCAACAGCTGTTAACTCGTCTTCATCAATGTCTTCTAATGCATCATAAACGATAGTGTTGTCACCATGTAATTTAATGCTTAGAACTTCATCATCATCGTTTACATAAGCTGTAACTTTAGTACCAAAGAACTTCTCATAGTCAACAGCTACTTTTAGGTCATAAGTAGTTCCACCAATTTCAATTTCATCGTCATCTAAATTGCTTGTTCTTGGAATATCTGTTACATAAGCGTTAACTTTTACTAAATCTAAAGCATCTTCTAATAAGGAAACATTTTTGGAGCGGAAACCAAGAGCATATTCATGGTCATACTCAACAACATCTTCATCTAAAGTCTTGCTTAGCATTTGGAATACTTTGCCACGCTCAATAGCTCCACTAGCATCAAAAGCAATCCCACTAGTAATTCCAAGACCTGCAGCCTTAACTAGGTAATTAGTTGGCCATGCACCTGGAAGATTGTCATTGTAACCAAGAACTCTTAAAAGAACAGTTACAACTTCAGAAGCTCTAATTTGATCGTTTGGTCTAAATGTTCCAGCTGGGTCACCCTTAACAAAACCTTGGGAAGCTGCTACATTAATCCAACCTGAGTACCAAACACCACTTTTAACGTCTGAAAACTGTGATGGTGAATTTACAAGTAAATCAGCAGCATCTTCAAAACCTGATGAGATAACTGCAATTTTTGCAAATTCTGCACGTGTAATATTATTTTCTAATCCAAAACTACCATCGGTATATCCTTCAATAAATCCTAGGTCAAACAGTCTATCAGCAGATTCTTCAGCAGAATCAGCAGCAACTGCAAGGCCAGCAAAAGCGAATAGAAGGACAGCGATTGTTAAAACAACAATTAATGATCTCTTCATATCTTTTTATTTCCCCCTTTTGTGTTTTCAAAGAACGTTTTCTCTTGCTCCGGTTTTTCCACTATTGCAACAAGACGGTTATTGAAAAGATAAGTACATTTGAATGTTTCTTATGTGAAACATCACTCCCCTCAATATTAATTATTCTCGCATTCAGCATATTAACCTAAAGGGTATATAGTAGAGCAGAAGTCAGGAGTCAGAATTCAGGAGAACCTGAAATTCTACAAACCTTATTCTGTTAACTATCGTCGTTTGGGTCAAAACACAATCTTTTTAAAACCTAAGTTATGTATTTTGTCCTACACTATTTAATACGCAGGTTGGGTCGGTTATCCCTTCAAAAAACTTCAAAGTTTTTTCATGTTTTTTTAAGTAATTCAGAATACAGAATTCAGAAGAAAACTAAGAAAAATCTTCCAACTTATTGTATTAGACAAACATACAAATAATTCCTGCTTATTATTAAAAAAGAATACAGGAGTCAGTAAAAACTTCTGAAGTCTTAGATCAACCACAGGGACAGTTCCTTGGTCTCCCCTGACGGACCTTCGCTTTGCTACGGTGACGCTTGAACCGTCCCTATGACTTCTGGCTTCTGACTAGTGCTTTTTGCCTTTTAGCCTCACTTGGATGGAGAATTTGGGTAGGGATGTCATTCTGCCTATCCTGTGGGGTTCTTTTATGAGGCGATAGAGCCACTCTAATCCTGCTTTTTGGAAGAAGATGGGTGCTCTTTTAGCTTTGCCTGATATTACATCAAGACTTCCCCCTATTCCTATAGATACGGGAACTTGTAGTTCTTTTTGGTGGTCTTTAATCCAAAACTCTTGTCTGGGTGCTCCCAGGGCTACTAGGAGAATGTCTGGTTTCTTTTCTTTTATATCCTTGAGAAGTTTTTCTTTATCAGTTTCAGATATATACCCATGACATGTACCCACTATTTTTAGACCATTATACCTTTTTTGCAGGTTTTCCGCAGCAGTTTCAGCAACTGTGGGGGCACCTCCATAAAAATAAAAGGTCCATCCCTTTTTTGCTGCTATTTCTGCCAGCTTTAGGGTTAGGTCTATCCCTGTTACCCTTTCTGGTACTGGTGCATTAAGGTAATTAGAAGCCCAAACTACTCCTGAGCCATCTGGTGTAACTAGATCTGCCTCTTTAATAATTTCTTTTAATCTGGGGTCACTTTGTGCTTTATGTATTATTTCAGCATTTAACGTGATTATGTGATGTGGTTTTCCAGATTGGATGAATTCTTCTATCTTTTTAAGAGCTCCATCCATGTCTATCCTATCCACAAGACAACCTAGAATATCTACCTTCATTTATTTCAGCACCTTCTTAGTAGAATATAGAATACAGGAGTCAGAATAAACCTTAAAAGCAAAACCTTTTATAAAAAAGGAGTCAGGAGTCAGAATAAGAGCTTACTTAAGAGCAGAATACAGGAGTCAGCATTCAGAATAAGAGCTTTAAGAGCAAGTCTTTTATTCTTCTGTATTCTGGGTGCTGTCTTCCGGCTCCTTAATAAATATCTCATCCAGTTTTTGGGTCGAGGGTATCCAGTAACTAACTCCACCTATATATTTCGGTTCTCCTGGGATCATTTGGCTGGTTACTTTTTCACTTTCCAGCTCTTTAATAGCCATACCAATGGAAACCATTTCTGCAATACTTAAATTGGTCTTTATACTGCTATTTATTTCCCCTACTAATTCTGGAATTTTAAGTGCATTTTTTAGTTTAAGCTTTTGGTTTATAAACTCCGTTATGAACTTCTGTTGACGTTCAACACGACCAACATCTCCCCTGCCATCACTACGGTAGCGGACATACTGAAGTGCTTTATCACCATTTAGCTTTTGAGCACCTGCTTTTAAATCTATGCTTTCTTCTGGATAATACATTTTGCTTTCAACGGTATATTCTATGCCATCTAGGATATCCACTACTTCTCTAAAGCTGTTAAAGTTAAGCTGGAGGTATTTATCCACCTCTACATCAAGGAATCCAGTAACTGTCTCCGTTAGGAGCCTTGCCCCTCCAAAGGCTTGAGCATGGTTAATCTTATCAGTTCCACGACCCGGTATTGCTACACGAGTATCCCTGGGGATTGATAAAAGCTTCAGCTCATGATTTGTAGTATTTAAAATTGCAAGTATTACTGTATCAGCCCTAGATGCTTCTCCTGGTCTTTCATCAGTACCAATAAGTAATATCTTTTCTATATTATCCTCTTTGTCCTTAGGAGTAAACAGCCCACCTATATCTAGAGGTTTCCCATCATCTCCCTGGGCAATACCCCCTTCGAATAAGTGGTTGGCAAAGAGATATCCACTAAATGAAAAAACAAAGACAGCAAAAACAAGAACAGCTGCAACGGCCAGCTTGTTCTTACGACTTGCTACATTTGTATGATTATCTAGATACTCATCCTCGTAGGCTAGGTCCGAGGGATATATCTTAATGTCTTCTTCCTCATTCTCATATCGAATTGGATTGCCGTCTTCGTCTATGTCTTGCCAGAAGAAGCTTTTTATTTTGTCTAATAAACCCCTTTTTTTGCGTTTCACCAAAGTCGTCACCTCAAATATCGGAAGTCAGAATAAACTTTTTAAACCCTAGATTAAAAACAGCCACGGGGACAGTTCCATCGTCTTCCCTGACGGACCTTCTCTTCGTTCGGTGACGCTTGAACCGTCCCCATGGCTTCTGTTTTCTGTATTCTGTTTCTGTATTGTAGTAATTTATTTACTGGAATTCCTTTGCCACTTCTGGCAGTTTGTTTTCGTCGGCAAGATAATACCATATGCCATCTAACTTTTGGTTTGTTCCTGGTAGTACAAGAGTTTCTATGGGCTTGCTTTTTGCCTTAGCTGCAACAGCACCAAACTTCATCAGCTCAGTTGTTGAAAAATCATGCTCAACATACTCTGTCATTGTCTGGATGATCTGAGGCACTTTTAGAACCATCTTAGGCTTAAGCAGTTCATCAGATAAAAGCTTAATAATTTCCTGCTGTCTCTTTGCCCTTCCGATATCCCCTTCACTAGTACCGCGAAAACGTGCATAACCTAAGGCATCTTTCCCATCTAATTTCTGAACTCCTGGTTGTAAATTAATACCTTCACTAGGAACATTCATGCTCACAGGAACATCTACTTCAATGCCCCCAACTAAATCAATAAGTGTTTCAAAAGCCTCAAAGTTGAATACTATATGATGATCAATCTCTATATCCATAAAGTCTTCTATAGTTTGTCTTGTTAGTTCTGCTCCACCATAAACATAGGCAGCATTTACTTTGTCATAGCCTCCCTTGATCTTTAACCTGGTATCTCTAGGTATTGACATGAGGTATACTTCCTCCCTGTCGGGCCTAAAGCTCATAAGCATTATGGAATCCGTCCTACCCCTGGAACCTTTTTCAACGTCAAGTCCTAGAATAAGTACATTCATAGGATCAATTTCTACATCCTCTTCTATTTCAGGTTCTTCATCATTACCAATATCTATTTTTTGTGTACTGTCATACCAGTAGAACAACAGACCAAACAGCATAAAAATTATAAATATAATAATACCCTTACGCATTTGGGTTAACCTCCAGTAGTTTTTTGCATTCTTTATATTAGACGTAAAATGTTCCTAAATTGTTCACGATATATTATATCATAGTTTATATTCCAATTTACATACCAGTTCTAGGGGATAATAGTTACTTGTTTGGTATTAGGATTCCAATCTACTGAGGCACCTAACTGCTCACTCACCATTCTTACTGGAACAAAAGTTCTTCCATTAGCAAGCGTGGCTGGGACATCTACATTATTTGCTTTTCCATTAATGGTTATTGTTGTGGAACTGATGGGGAACTCTATTTTTGTATCACCTAGAACATAGGAAACAGTCTTGGTAGAAGGTTCCCAATCTACTGCAGCACCTAAAGCTTCTCCTATAAATCTGAAAGGTACCATTGTTCTTCCATCTACTGTAAAAGGTGCAGTATCCAATGAGTGGGACTGCTCACCTACGGATGCTGTTTTATTATTTATTGTAAGTTTAATTGGCTGCTTAAGTCCTTTTTTTAATTCAAAAACTGTTTTCTCCAGCCGAGCAACCGCAATAGACATATTATATACTGTATTTTCAAGGGGAGTTATCCTTTCACTTATATATCTATCTACATAGGACTTAGTTACAAGGGGATCATCTTGGCTACCAGGCTCAGGGTTTGATGAGCCTACTGCGTTTCCAATAAAAGAAACTAACAATACTATTACTATGTATATGGAAAGAGATATTACGATAAAGGGCTTTTTATACAGAGTAAACACCTGCTTTCTGTGAAGCAAAAAACCTTCAGAATTCTGTTTATAATAATTCGACACGATTCTACTGTGTACCTGCAATATATTATACGAAACGCGAATTGAATTTTTAGTGGTAAAATTCTTGTCAAACTAGTATTCTTAAGGCATTATCTTGTTAAAGTATTTATTTTCACAAAGTTAAGTGCTATACTTAGTTCAGAAAGTCGACAGAGAATATTCAATATATTTAATTAGTTTTTAAATATATTTAAAAAATTCAACTCTACTGATGAAAGGAAGTGACAAGGATGACAAAAAGGCCAAATTATCTCGAGTCTAAAAGAAATAATCTTTTGAAGGATTACCATTATGCCAAAAGTACTGATAAGGTGAGAATTCTAGTTGAGATTATGGATTTAGAAGAAGAGCTTAACTATTCAAATAATCACTCACCAAAAAGAGCGGCACTTTAAGGAAAGATAGAATTCAGGAGTCAGAATACAGAATTCAGAATAAGAGCTTTTAAATCTACACAACAAATAAGCCTCAGTTCATTTTTAGCGTGAACTGGGGCTTTCTTATTGGGTGGTGATTTTATAGATTACATCTTTTAAAATATCTTCGGAGATATTTTTATCAAGAATTATTTTTTCTATATCATCCATATTCACTCCCCTAGCTATTCTAAAATGGAGTAAGAGGTTTTCTGGTGTCAAAGGAAAATCTGTATCTATATATCGAGATGATTTAATAACCAGGGCAGGAAGCTTGTAAAAATAGGTTGTTGGTCTGGTGAACTGCTCCATTAGTTGACCTAATACCGCCTGGTCCTGATCAGTTGCAGGCATTTCAAAGATGTCTTCCAGGTTAATTCTTTGGTCATCAACTATTATAGGATCAAGGATTTTATTTGCCTCTTTTAGAACTGCTTTATCCATATGTACATGGTAAGCAATTTCTATTTCAAGTAACTCCTCTAATATATCCACCAGCATATATCCATAGTCCTTTTCTGAATGCTGCTTATAAAGTCCTTGAAGGGTATAGCGTTGTCCATTGTATTCTATATATGTATTGTTGTGGAAAAAAACACTCCCAGATTTAAGGTTCTCCTTTTTATCCTTATAATCTATGCTGTATATTGCTGTCATTAATAACTTGTCCTTGTCAGCACCTATAAATAAGATATTTAGGTTATCTGTTTCCTTGTTTCTTTTGGGAAGCGGTTTCTGTTTTATTGGATCAGCAGGTGGCTTAAATTGGACAGGAAATTTTTGCTTAGGCTCTTTTTCTTGAGCTTCTGGCGAAGCGCTGTCTTCAATTACGTCTACTTCAATTTTTATATCATATTCTTGTAATTTACTTTCTTCCTGATTTTCGGGCAAACTATATTCAGGTAAAATAGACTTTTCTTCATCTATCACGTCATTTCTGTCAGAGTTATAGGGAAACACCTTCTGAAACCAATGCGATTCTGTAAGGAAGGAATGTCCCCTGTTGTACAACGTGCCGGACGTCGTAGGTAAAAGCGCGGGAACAATTAGAAAAATGGCAAGTATAAAGAAAAATTTTCTCATATAATTCTCCTTGGTAATAGACTGTTAGTAGTTAGTATGGGATATTTCGAAGAGATAAATACATCTAAAAAAGCCAGTTATCATGACCGATAACTGACTTAGTCTTTTCTGATATTTTACTAGACTAGACCAATCCTTTTGATACCATTCCGGTATCCTTTAATACATCTAGCATCTGTAAGGCTTTACCTGTACCTAAGGCTACGCAAGTAATGGGGTCATCTGCAAGGTGGATGGGAAGTCCCGTTTCTTCAACTAGAAGTTCATCTAAACCATGAAGCATAGCGCCACCACCGGTCATTACGACACCTTTATTTATAATATCTGAAGAAAGTTCGGGAGGGGTTTTTTCAAGTACTTCTTTAACGCCTGCAACTATACTTTCTACAGGTTCTAAAATTGCCTGGTGCATTTGCTTACCTGTAATGGATAATGTTTTTGGAAGTCCTGTCACTAAATCTCTTCCTCTTACGTCCATTGATGTTTCGTATCTTGGGCTTTTGGAATAGGCAGTACCAATTTGTATTTTAAGCTCTTCTGCACTTCTTTCACCTATCATAAGGTTAAACTCTCTACGTATATAACGAACTATGGCCTCGTCAAACTTGTCGCCACCTACTCGTAGTGACTTAGAACAAACTATACCACCTAGAGATAGTACAGCAACATCTGTGGTGCCACCACCAATGTCTACAACCATAGTGCCATTAGCATCGGATATATCTAGTCCTGCACCTAAAGCAGCAGCCATAGGTTCTTCTATTAGATATGCCTGCCTTGCACCAGCCTGCATTGCTGCCTCTCTAACTGCCCTTTCTTCCACCCCAGTCACTCCTGATGGGATACAAACCATTACCCTTGGTTTGAAGAAAAATCTTTTGCCACATGCCTTTTGAATGAAATACCTTAGCATTCTTTCTGTTGAATCATAATCAGCAATGACTCCTTCTTTTAAGGGTCTAATTGCTACAATGTTACCGGGTGTTCTCCCAAGCATCTTTCGTGCAGCTTCTCCAACGGCAAATATCTGTCCCGTTTTTTTGTCAATTGCCACAACTGAAGGTTCATTTAAAACAATTCCCTGTCCCTTTACAAAAACTAAAACAGTAGCAGTGCCTAAATCTACGCCTATATCAGTACCCCAGCCAAACATATTTATCTCCTTTCTGCCTAAAGCTTGTCCTTTAAGAGAATTATACTTAATTCACTAATATGACCACAATTCTCCAAAAAAAAACAAAACCCTTTAAAAAAATGGCTAGGATACATTATTTTGCTTATATTTTTTTCTAGTGGCTTCTCCGCCTCTAATATGCCTTTCAGCTTTGTTATTTTGTAATACTTTTTTTACCTCTAATGATAATTCTTCATTAATTCTAGGTAATCTCTCTGTAACGTCCTTATGAACTGTACTTTTACTTACTCTAAAAATATTTGCAGTAGTGCGGACAGTTGTGCCCTCCTTTATTATATATTTGGAAATATCCAAAACTCTTTGACGAATGTAATCTTGCATCAAAAGGGCCTCCCTCTTGGTTAGTTTTCTCTTAATCTATATGAGGAATTTGATGCAAAAAGAACAAAGAGTGGTATGAAAGTTTTTGGCTATTATGGAATTACTTAGAATTGAAGTGCGGGAGACAAACTTCAAAGACATAAAACAACCCCCATTATCCGCAGGAGGCTTGTTTCAAATATCCAATTACGCACTTTCGTTCAAAATAAGACAAACGAAAAGCTAAATCTCCAATTGTTTCAAAGACATCCCGATCAGTTTATCTGCATGATCAGCCATAAATAATGGAATATTCAGCAGATCATCATCCAGGCGCAGGTTGTTCAGCGAAAAACGGACACGAAGCTTGACCTTATCACCGTACTTCTCTTTAAACTTCTTAAGACTCTTGCTTTCCACATTGCTCTCCGATTTTACCTCAATGGGCAGAATATCATTTTCCCGCTGTATTAGAAAATCCACTTCATAACGGGGATTATCCATCGTCCAATAACGCGGTATGGCCTCAAACTGGTTTCTTAGTGCTTGCAGTACATAATTCTCGCTAAGTGACCCTTTAAATTCCACAAACAGACGATTGCCTTCGCTGAAGGCAGAGGGTGCCAAAAGGGACAAACGGCGCAGAAGTCCCACGTCCACCAGATAAAGCTTGAAGGCAGTCAGCTCGTCATAGGCCGAAATTGGCAGTCCCGGTGCACTACTGCGGTAAATTTTATAAGTCAGGTTCGCATCACAAAGCCATTGTAGAGCATCCTCATATTCTCTGGCCCGAGCGCCTTCCTTTACTACTTTATAGATAAATTTTTTATTCTCTCTCGCAAGCTGGGACGGAGTTGATTTCCATATGAGTGAAATCTTGGGAAACTCCTTAGGTTCCGGATGTTTGGCAAAATCCCGTTCGTACGCCCCTAATATATTGGAAAGCACCTGCTGCATTAGCTCAACATCACGGTCTTGTGTCCAGGACCGAACGGATTCCGGCATTCCACCTGTGACAAAATACATCTTTATCTTTTCATAAAGCGGATTGAAAAAAGCCTGTGGAATGGCTTCAAGGCTACCTAAGCTGTTCATGTAAGCAACAAGATTGTCATCACCATTAGCCATTAAAAATTCGGTAAAGGTCATCGGTCTAATTTCCAAAAAATCTACCTTGCCAACGGGGAAAGAGGCAGGCTTCGCCAGCGCAATGCCTAAAAGCGAACCTGCGCAGGCTACATGATATTCCGGTTTGTTTTCGCAGAAATATTTGAGAGTATTCAGAGCATTAGGACATTCCTGTATCTCATCGAAAACAATGAGCGTGTCCTCCGGCTTATCCGGCTTAACTGTTTGACTGCTTGCCATCATCAAGTTTTGTAAAATACGCTCAATATCCTTTGTCTTTTCAAAAAACTGCTTATATTCCGGGTGTTCATCAAAGTTAAAATAGGCAACATTTTTATAATAACGTCTACCAAATTCCTTGAGCACCCATGTCTTGCCTACCTGACGAACGCCTTTTAAAATGAGGGGCTTACGGTGCTTAGATTTTTTCCACTGCAGTAAATCCCGCAAAATCAATCTTTCCATAGCGTTACCTCCAAATTATCACATAATTATACATATTTTGCGCTGTTTTATCACGTTTTTATAAATAGTATAACCATTTATCCAATAAAAAGTCAATACATCACATAAATATTAATAATATTTAGCACAAAATTCATACTTTCATGTAGTAGTATATGTGTACATTATAAAAATGCATTGAAACATTCCTTGATAATATTATTTTGTATATTTGGAAATATCCAAAACTTTTTGACGAATGTAATCTTGCATCAAAAGGGCCTCCCTCTTGGTTAGTTTTCTCTTAATCTATCTGAGGAATTTGATGCAAAAAGAACAAAGAATGGCATGAAGGTTTTTGGCTATTATGGAATTACTTAGAATTGAAATGCGGGAGAGAGAATTCAGATAAAGGACTAAAGAGGAGGAGAGTAGATTCAGGAAAATATAAAGAAGGTACAATTGTGGAATTGTTCACAGAAAAAGGCCCGGAAAGAGAGTTTGATTATCTCTCTCCTGGGCCTTTAGTTAGTCAGCGCAGAGTTATTATTATGCAGTCGGATTGCTGTATTCTGTTTTAGGTGCTTTTGTTGTAGTCAATGGTTTTTGACTAGCTGTTGTTTAGAGGAATTCTTTTGTAGTGAGGATTAGGTCTTTTTTGTAGCCAGTTGGAAGGGCTACTCAACTTTCTAAAGGCTGCTTCCATCCAATACGTAGTTCTTCAATCTTTATCCCACTACTCCAAATCACGTACCTGTCCCCTTGATTTTCTTTATATATTTGGAAATATCCAAAACTTTTTGACGAATGTAATCTTGCATAAAAGGGCCTCCCTCTTGGTTAGTTTTCTCTTAATCTATCTGAGGAATTTGATGCAAAAAGAACAAAGAGTGGTATGAAAGTTTTGGCTATTATGGAATTACTTAGAATTGAAATGCACGAGAGAGAATTCAGAAGAAGGGCTAAAGAGGAGGGGAATAGATTCAGGAAAATATAAAGAAGGTACAATTGTGGAAATTATTCACAGAAAAAGGCCCAGGAAAGAGAATTTGATTATCTCTCTCTTGGACCTCTTCTTAGTCTGCTGACTGCAGAGTTATTATTATGCAGTCGGATTGCTGTATTCTGTTTTAGGTGCTTTTGTTGTAGTCATTGGCTTTTTGTTCAGATGATGTTAGAGGAATTCTTTTGTAGTGAGAATTAGTTCCTTTTTGCAGTCAGTTGGTAGGGCTACTCAACTTTCCACAGACCGCTTTCATCCAACTCGTAGTTCTTAAATCTTTATCCCACCACTCCAAATCAACGTACCTGTCCCCTTGATTTTCCTTCCCCTTGATTTCCCATGACATACCTAATCTTTAAAACCTGCTGTGGCATTTGATACTAATGGGAGTTATGTAACTGAAATTCTGGTTCATTCTTTACTCAGTCACACCAGCAGGTTCTCTGGAAAGCACAAGAACCGTCCATTTGGTTTTATATCATTTCTGCAGGGTTATGGATCCCCCTAAATTAACTTTTCACACAATATGCCGTCCATTTGCTTCCTTTATGCTTCTCCATATTAGCAAGCGATAAACCTAAAACTATCCAAAAAATTGGCATTATCATTACTACATCAATGTTAAATTGTCCTTGAATAATGTAGGATAAAATCATTGTGGAAAACATGATTTCTTGCTCACCTTTCCACATTCTCAAGAAAAAACTTAAAAAAGCCATATATGAAAGCATAGCAAAAATACCCATAGTAACTGCCATTTCAAGGAAGATATTATGTGCCTTATCTACAAAAAAGTTTGTTTCATTTTTTACTATTGTTAAGTTCAAATTGTCTGGGCCTATTCCAAACAACCAATGTTCTGATATGAGTTCTACTACCTTTTTCCACACAAGCATTCTATTGGACCCGGCACTATCTTCTAGTGCAATAGCTGATGTTACCTCATTCGAAATACTCAGAATTCTATTTAGTATAATGCCATCAGAAGTTGACAATAGAAAAACAGTAGTGATAAACAATACTAAAGTAACATGTAATATTAATTTTCGCTTATTAAAAATCTTTAAATAATAATATAATAAATAAATAAATGCTATACCAAAGGTTATCCAGGCACCTCGGGTTACACATACAATAAGGCCTGCATATATCATAGCTGTACTTAAAAGATATATTCTTTTGGAATAACGCATATATGAAATGATGGAAGCAGGTAAAATAAAAGCAGTATAAGTTCCCAAAAAATTAGGATTAGCCATTGTTCCAAAACTTGCGTAAGTTGCTCTGACAAGCTCATGTGGTACTATATTTAATCCGAAATGCTGTAAGAGTGCAGTAAATGAAACCAGGGAAGCACATATAATCATACTATCAATTAATCTTTTTAAATTAACATTGTTATTACTGTAGGCAAGAAAAAATAAAATAATGCAGAACAAGTAAGTACTAAACCCAGAATAACGAATACTACCAGTCCATGCCTTCATTGGTTCAATAGCTAAGATAGTTGAAAGAAATGCAAATAATATAAATAATCCTAGAGGTATTAAGGCTCGATGAGTTATTTTTGTTAAATTTTTCGCAATAAACAAAAGAGCAATCATAGAAACAATAACCAATACGATGTACCTAGGAAAGTAGAAGTAATCTATAGGATTAGGTATGACAATTAATGGGTATAAACCTAGCATAGATGCTAATATTACAACCTTACCATTCAAATATTCCACCTTCTATCATTGAGCATTGATGCAACAAAAAAGAAGCTGATTTTTAAGTTACATTTATTAATTCTATAAAAAACACACCTCTGGGTTGTTTTCGACAAAAAGAGATGAGGTGTCTGAGCTTTCTATAAAACAACCTCCCACTATTCACTATAGCAGGAGGCTAATCTTCATCCTATCTATAAAAGTTAACAGATTACCTGCTTAGCACCTTCAATGTCTGTTATAAAAGAATTACCAAGTTATAGGTAAAGAACTATCTATCGCAGCAGCATTTCCAAAAGTATCAGCAGGAATTTCAACAGCTGCCCTATAAGGCGTTGTACTACTACCGTCTCCAACTACTTTATATGTTGTGACTCCAGTTGGACCTGTAGGCCACTCTGCTAAAAATTCGCCAGTTAAATTATCAGAACTAGGCGCTGTCGGGGTAACTATAGTGGCTTGATGTTGCATAATAGCTCCATCAATTGTTCTTAAATTGGCTTCTACTGCACTTATGTTCGCCCTGTTTGTCACACTATTATAAACCGGTATTGCTATCGCCACTAAAATCCCTATAATAACTACAACTACCATCAATTCAACTAGAGTGAAACCTTTTTGACTCTTTAATTGCTTGTTAATCCAATTAAACATAAATATTAACCTCCTTGAATTTGTCCGTAGGATTATTTTCCTATGTAACATAAGTTATACATTAAATTAATTTTTTTAGACACTTAGTCCAAAAAAAATTGTCTTTATTTTAGATACTTCGTTGATACATGTTATTTTTCGCAAAAGGAAAGACCTCTCAAACCTTAATATTACAAGGAATGAGAGGTCTTTTTCTAATTCGTTACTGTTCATTACTGTTCATAGAATAGATATGTTGTGGGATCTTGATTATCTCCTTTGTGGCTAATGCTAAAATGGAGGTAGGAGTCTGGATTATTTATTTTACCTATTACTTGACCCTGCTCTAGAGTGTCACCTCTGGCAATATCCACCTCACATAAATGCTTGTACTGTGTTTGCAGGTATGAGCCATGGTCAATTGTAATAGTATATCCATCTATTTCTGTATAAGATACTGTAACCGCTTTACCAGCTGCTGCAGCTTGTACAGAGGCTCCCTCGGGAACTTCAATATCTATACCGTCATGGAACCTATAGTCTTTATAGGTTTTACTATAATTAAAACCAAATTCTCTAATTATTTCTCCATCAGCAGGAAATGTTAAATTCGGTGATTCATCTACTACATTAATATCCTTAGGTACTTTTTTTTCTTCCTTTGGTAAAGATGGAGTACCAATTACATCTGGAGCTTCAGGGATTACTGATGGAATAGTTTTTTCTTCAGGTTCTTCTTGGATTACTTCTATAGTGGGTCCTTGATCCTTCATAAAACTATCTATAATTCCTGTATAATAGGCAGTACTTCCCAGTACTGCTGTTGCTGCAAGCAGCACAAGCAATAAAGCTACTTTTGGATATTTTTTAGGAGAAAACTCCTTATATCTACTGATAATACTCTTCTTTAAATTAGAAATATTTTCTTTTACCTTAATAATGTAGGATTTTATTTTAAATTTTTTCATAGCACATCACCTCAAGTTTAGTATTACCGATTTTATACCAAACTAAACGTGGGGAAGGTGCACTATAGGGTAATACAGGAGACAGGAGTCAGTAGGGTCAGAATAAGAACCTAAAGCTAGAGCCCATCTTCTGAATTCTGTATTCTGTTTCCTGTCTTCTGGTTACTGGGCTATCGTTTGTAATTCTACTCCTGTATAGTAGTGTTTTAATATCTGCTCAAAATTTGCTCCACTTTTTGCCATAGCATTTGCGCCATACTGACTCATGCCTACTCCATGACCAAAGCCGGTTGTTGTAAAGATTATTTTATCTCCCTGAAGCTGCCATGTGAATTGAGTAGAATTTAATCCCAGAGCACTTCGAATATCGGTACCCATTAGAGTTTTTCCATCAATCTGGAGCTTTCTTACTCTATTTGTTGATGTGTTTTCTAGTACCTTTATGACATTTTGATTGGTACCCTGCATAGTTGATGCAGGAAGCGCTTGTAGATTTGTTCCCAGAGCAGCATCGATATGTCCTAAAGTGAGGGTTTTCCTTTCTTGAAAATGTGGTGATTCCTTGTCTCCTGGGCTCTCTACACTCCGAAGATAAGGAATTTTGTTTAACCATACGTCCTCCGAGTTTTCCGTTCTGCCGGTACTGGTTGAATGATATACAGGTTCTATAAGTCGTCCCTCATATGTTACAACAATATTTTTTGTGGAAGAAACTGCTTCTTCCATCTTACTTTTGTTAATAAAGTAGTTGATCATACCCCATCTTTCTTTCATGTCCTCAGATGATAGATAAGCCTGACAATGATTAGAGTTTGTGCAAACAATTGCCTCAGGATGAATCTCGTTTGCATTACTTAAAGTTAGTCGTCTTAATGCATAGGTTCTAGCTGTTATCGCCTGAGCTTTAAGTGCTTCAAGTTCAAAATCTACTGGCATCTCGGCTGCTAGAACTCCTACCAGATAATCGTCTAATGGCACTACCCTTGTTTCATCTGTTTGGTGAAAATAGACAGTTATGTTTTGTTCACTTGTGTCAATAACTACAGGAGGCTCTTCAGTCTTTTTAAAATTACTTACTATTATTACAGGTAATACAATTACTCCAATTAGAACAAGTAAAAACATTAACGCTATTAGTTTACGCACCTTGTCCCCTCCTAACACAATTTCACCTTACATCTTGAATGCTGGATGTAAGGTGATTATCTCCTCTTTCTTAAGATATATATGTGTAGGTGTGGGGAAATATGAATAAAGGTTTAGTCTGAAACCTTAAATTTCTTAACCGCTTGTTCTAAATGAGTTGCTGTTTCCTTGCTCGTTCTAGCTAATTCAGACAGGGCTTCAAGAGTGGCAGATTGTTCTTGCGCAGATGCAGACACATCTTGACTATAGGATGCAGTTTCTTGCGATAAACTGCCCACACTTTCAATTAGTTTAAGAATTTCCTCGGAGGTGGCTACTTCATCCTGGGTAATTTCTACAATGGTATCAATAATTTTTTCAGCGTGATTAATCCCTTCAATTATTTTTGCAAAGGAGTCTTCGGTTTGTTTAACAACCTGGACACCATTGTCGACAGCTAATTTACCTTGATTAATAGATAGAACGGCATGAGATGTTTTTTTTGTCATTTCATTTATTAATTTGGATATTTCGCTTGCACCCTTATTGGATTCCTCTGCTAACTTTCGAACTTCATCTGCTACTACTGCAAAACCTCTCCCATGTTCTCCTGCCCTAGCCGCTTCTATTGCAGCATTTAAGGCTAGAAGATTTGTTTGTTCTGCAATGTTATTTATAGTTGTACTAATATCGCCAATTGCCTTGGAAACACCATCTAGTTGTTGTATTACCGTAACTGCTTCATTAGTTTTCTCGCTAATTACTGTCATAGATTGTACCGTTTCTTGAACTTTATCTTTGCCTTCAACTGCCTTTTGCCTAGTATGTTCGGAATTTTCATTGGCATCTTTTGCATTAGCCTGGGCTGTTTGAACTAAGTCAGATAAATGTAATAATGCTTTGGAGGTTTCAACTACTGAATTGTTTTGTTCTTCCGTATTGCTGGCAACATCCTGCATTGATTGGCTTATTTGATTAGTTGCTAAGCTTATCTGTTCTGTAGATACAGACATCTCTCCTGATGCTTCTACAACTTGATTAGATTTTTGCCTAACGTCTTTTATGATTTGTGATTGATTAATCAGCATCATGTTGAATAGATCACCTAAAGCCTTTATTTCATCCTTCGACTTGAAATCTACAAAAGAAGTCAAATCGCCTTCGCCTGCTTGTTCCAATTTGTCAGCCAAAACTCTTATGGGTTTTATAACTATTATATTTAAGCATAAAAGGATTATAGCTGAAACAACTATTAGATTAATAGCTGTTGATACATACACAGCTATATTTCCAGAAATTAGACCTGTTCTTTGAACAAGGTTATTTATGAAAACAGCTATTGTTGGGCTAATCAGTAGAGCTACTATTATACATGCTACTATTTTTACTTTTATTCCAACTGGTACTTTATTTAGTGAACTTATATGTAGCTTTGAGTTAATTCTTTTCATAGAAACACCCTCCTTTTATATTTGTCAGAAGCTCAATTAATTATTTACTAAATATTAACCATTACTGCGTATTGTAGTCATTATTCAATTGAAACCTTACTATGCATCTTTAAAATCATTCATAGTTTAATACCACCTTTTATGCCATAATAGAATAATCTTACAAAATCGTATTATGTTAATTTTTTAAAATAATATGTATATAATACTATAAAAATCCTAGTATTCCTTTTAATCGACAATAAACGACATGATATTAGTTTTTTATAGCAGAATTAAATTAAAAACAGCTAGCCTGCATAAATTTGCTAGACTAGCTGTGCTTTGTATTTGCATTTTTTGTTTTAACCAACTAACACTTTTCATCTTCGTCTGGGAAGACTGTGCGTTTTATGTCGGCTCCTATGCCTGTTAATTTTGTTGCTAAATCCTCATAGCCTCTATCAATATGATGAATTGAGCTTATTTCTGTTTTACCTTCGGCAATTAGTCCTGCAAGTATAAGCGCTGCTCCAGCTCTAAGATCACTTGCTTTTACAGGTGCTCCTGTAAGTCTGGACACACCCTTTACAACAGCACTATGCCCTTCTATGACTATACTTCCACCCATTCTTCTTAATTCATTAACATGCATGAATCTATTTTCAAATACAGTTTCTGTAACTACACTAGTTCCTCTTGCTAGCGTTAAATATGACATCATTTGAGCCTGCATGTCCGTTGGAAAACCAGGATAAGGTAAGGTTTTTACATCAATTGCATTACTACGACCCTTGGAGCGAACCCTAATGCCTGTCTCTTCTTCATCTATGGTTACTCCAGCCTCTGCTAGTTTAGCCATAACGGGTTTTAAGTGATCAGATATCACATTTTCAACTAATACGTCGCCTCCAGCAGCGGCAGCCATTATCATATAGGTTCCTGCTTCAATCCTATCAGGTATTACAGTATGATCAGTACCATGTAGCTTTGAAACTCCTTGAATTCTTATGATATTGGTTCCTGCACCATGTACCTTTCCGCCCATGCCATTAATAAAGTTAGCAAGGTCGACTATTTCTGGTTCTTCTGCAGCATTTTCTATTACTGTAGTTCCTTCTGCCCTACTGGCAGCCATCATTATATTTTCAGTAGCTCCAACACTTGGAAAATCAAGATAAACTCTATTTCCAATTAGTTTTTTAGCTGAACATTCGATTACTCCATGAGTCATTTTAATATCTGCACCTAATGCTGTTAAGCCTTTAAGGTGTAAATCAATAGGTCTACTTCCTATATTACAACCTCCTGGCATGGATATTCTAGCATGACCTAGTCTTGCTAATAGAGGTCCCATGACTAAAAATGAAGCCCTCATCTTCCTCACCCAATCTTCAGGGGGTTCACTACTTGTAAGCTGTGATGCATCTAAAAATAATTCCTTATTGCTAGATGAAGAAACCTTTACACCTATAGTACTTAAAACCTGGGTAATTGTGTCTACATCAGCCAATTGAGGTATATCCTGAAGATAACACTCACCTTCCGCTAAAAGGGATGCAGCTATTATGGGTAATACAGCGTTTTTTGCTCCGCTTACTTTGATTTTTCCTTCTAATTGTGTACCTCCGGTGACAACTAGTTTCTCCAACAATTTTTCCTCCCTAGTGCGTTTTGCAAAGATGTCTTGATAATTAATCTAAATTTAATAAATTTTAACAAATCTCTTTCACCTTGCTAATTCGACAACTTTTTAAAAATTCCTTTGTTAATATTGACAATGTATTAATGGAGTTCCCATATATAGATACGTTTTATCATCTAAATTATGGTATCTGGAGGCAATATTTACATTAATTTTTCTTCCTGCCACTTCCACGCTATCCGAAAAGTATGGAGTGAATCCGCTATAACTAACCAGAACCTCGTCCTTTATCCCTTCAATTATTATACCATTTATCTTATCAAAAATGGTATGTACAATTTGTTCCTGCTCTGACACAGTTAGGTATCTGGGAATGTAGTAAATAGCAGTTTCGCTGATATCTGGTGTGACTTCAAAGTAACCGAAGATACCTTCAAGTCTTTTCCTTTGAATTAGACGGTTGTCCATGGATAGATTATCTAAGTTTATTGAAAGATAAGTTTCAGCTTGTGTTGCTGTTAATTTAATATTTATAATTTCCTTATTATCATTTAGATCTAGATTTAAATCTGAATCTCCACTTACAGATTGATAATTCTTATCGTTTTCCCACTGCTTGTTCAATTCAACATTATACTCCTTTTCTAGTAAAAATAGTATATCCTCTAATTGTTTTTTTGTACTAATCTTATTTTTTATTTTCGCCCAAGCGCATATTTTTAATTCGCTAAATTGTACTTCTTCTAGCTGGTAAAGGGTGTCAAATGGGTTGATGTTTTCTTGTTGTGAAAGAGCTGGAAGCTTTATAATAGTTAATAGACATATAATAGCAATTGCAATAATTATGGATTTTTTCATTTTCTACCTCCAAGAATAATGCCTGATGCACAAACCAGTCAGGAGAACCGTCCCCGTGGTTGTTTTTGCTTTCTGGATATATTCTTGCCAGGATTCTTGTTTTTTAAAACATAAAAACGCGAAACCGCAGACTGATAGCCTGCGGTTTCGCTTCCCTTTAGGTTAATCGCTTCTTTCAAAGCAATCTTATATTATATTCGTCAAATTGATCAATAATCCTTTTAAAATCTATGAACAAATTTTGTTAAATTAGCGTAATTTTGCTGCCTGCATCCGAGCTATAGCTCTACGTAATGCCATTTCTGCACGCACAGTATCTATGCCATCTTTCCTCTTAAGTCTATCTCTTGCTCTCTGTTCAGCACGCTTAGCTCTATCCATGTCGATTTCCAAGGCACATTCAGCTGTGTCTGCCATTATGGATACCTTATTATTACTTACTTCCATAAAACCACCACAAAGAGCTACATGTTCCTCTTTTCCATCAGCCTTGTAAGTTATTACTCCAACTCCCAATGAGGTTACTAGAGGAGCGTGGTTTACGAGGATACCTAGATATCCATTTGCCGCTGGAACAACTAAGGACTCCACTTCTACACTAAGCACCTTACGTGCTGGAGTTACTACATCCATGATAAGTTTCTTTGTCATGATATCAACGCCCCTCTACTCCAGTTCTTTTGCCCTCTCGATTGCTTCCTCAATAGTACCAACCATATAAAAGGCCTGCTCAGGCAGATTATCATGCTTTCCATCAACGATTTCTTTAAAGCTCTTGATGCTTTCCTTTAATGGAACGTATTTTCCTGCAATACCAGTAAACTGTTCTGCTACGAAAAATGGTTGTGATAAGAATCTCTGGATCTTACGTGCTCGCGCAACCACTAGTTTATCTTCTTCAGATAATTCATCCATCCCAAGAATTGCAATAATATCTTGCAGTTCCTTGTATTTCTGTAATACCGACTGTACACTTCTTGCTACATTATAATGCTCTTCACCAATGATTCTTGGATCAAGAATTCTGGATGTAGAGTCAAGTGGGTCAACAGCTGGGTAAATACCCAACTCAGAAATAGCACGTGATAAAACTGTTGTTGCATCCAAGTGAGCAAATGCAGTAGCTGGAGCAGGGTCAGTCAAGTCATCAGCAGGTACGTAAATTGCCTGAACTGATGTGATTGAACCTTTGTTAGTTGAAGTAATTCTTTCCTGCAATTGTCCCATTTCAGTTGCAAGGGTCGGCTGGTATCCAACAGCTGATGGCATCCTTCCTAAAAGAGCAGACACCTCAGAACCTGCTTGTGTGAAACGGAATATATTATCTATGAATAACAAAACATCCTGTCCCTGCATATCACGGAAGTACTCAGCGATGGTTAAGCCAGTCAAACCAACACGCAGACGAGCACCAGGCGGCTCATTCATCTGGCCGAAAACCATGGCTGTTTTATCGATAACTCCTGATTCTTTCATTTCTAGATATAAGTCGTTACCTTCTCTTGTTCTTTCCCCAACACCGGCAAATACAGAGTATCCACCGTGTTCGTAGGCGATATTACGAATAAGCTCCATGATCAGAACTGTTTTACCAACACCAGCTCCGCCGAAGAGGCCAATCTTTCCACCCTTAGAATATGGAGCCAAAAGGTCAACTACTTTTATACCTGTTTCCAAGATTTCTGTTGATGGCTCCAAATCCTCAAATCTTGGAGCAGGACGGTGAATCGGTAGGTAGTTATCAACTTTTACCTCTTCTTTTCCGTCTATTGCCTTGCCAAGAACATTAAACATTCTTCCAAGAACTTCATCACCTACGGGAATTTTAATAGCTTCACCAGTATCCACAGCTACCATGCCTCTTTGTAATCCGTCTGTAGAGGACAGGGCCACACAACGAACACTATTATTTCCTAGATGCTGCATAGCTTCCATTGTAATATCAATTTCAAAATCCAAGCCTGTATTTTCAGTTTGGTCCTTTGATGTTATTAAAACAGCATTATATATTTCAGGAAGTTTTCCCTCAGGAAACTGAACGTCAACTACAGGACCAATTACCTGTACAACTTTTCCCCTGTTCATAGTTTGGTCCTCCTTTCGCAACTATTGTAATGCAGCAGCACCGCCAACAATTTCAGAAATTTCCTTGGTAATTGCTGCTTGTCTAGCCCTGTTATATGACAAGACTAGTTTATCAATCAATTCACCCGCATTGTCTGTGGCACTTGCCATAGCTGTCATTGTTGCACCATGTTCACTTGCTTTAGCCTCTAACAATGCCCTGAAAACTATAATTTCCACAGAACGGGGTAAGAGATTTCCTAATACTTCTTCTGAATTTGGCTCATAAATATATTCTATCTCTTCTACCTTTTTTTCTTCCTTGTCAGGAGCTATAGGTAGGAGAGAAACTATTTTAGATTTGTAACTAATAGCTGATCCAAACTCCGTATAGACCAAGTAGAGCTTTTTAAATTCTTTGCTGGTGAACATTGACATGATTTCTCTTGCCAATTCCCGTCCTTGAATATAGTCAGGCAGGTCACCAAGGTCCATATAATCTTCTCTTATATTGTACTTGCGGCGTCTAAAATATTCTTTTGCTTTTCTGCCCACACAGATCACAGATACTTCTTCCCCAAGTGAATCTATTTTTTCCTTAGCAAAGCGAAGAATATTCTGGTTGTATCCACCGCAAAGTCCCCTATCAGCACTTAGTACCACAAAGCCAATCTTTCCTTCTGCTCTCTCCTCTAATAATGGATGAGAGATGGAACTCTGGGTTGAGGATAATCTCCCCATAACATCTGAAAGCTTGTTGCTGTATGGTCTAGCTGCAATGACTGAGGCTTGAGCTTTTCTAAGCTTTGCAGCTGCAACCATTTTCATGGCCTTAGTAATCTGCTGAGTACTTTTTACACTTCGAATGCGCCGTTTAATGTCCTGCATTCCTGCCATGGGTTACTCACCACCTTCTATAGCTGAAGTCCGAGGTCAGAAGTCGGAAGTCAGAAGTTTACGCGAACATCTCTTTAAATTCCTTGACAACTGCTACTAGTGCCTCTTCATTATCCTTTTCTAGCTTTCCTGTTTCAAGTATTTTACTTTGGATTTCAGGCTTACTATTTTTTAGATAAGATAGAAATTCTGTCTCAAATCTTTTTACGTCTCCTACAGGTATATCATCTAAGTGGCCGTTTACAGCTGCATAAACCGCTACAACCTGATCCTCTACTCTCAAGGGTGAATACTGGTCCTGCTTAAGCATTTCCATCATTCTTTCACCTCTAGCAAGGCGTGCTTGAGTAGCTTTATCTAGGTCTGAACCAAACTGGGCAAATGCTGCAAGTTCTCTGTACTGTGCTAAGTCAAGACGCAATCTACCTGCTACCTGTTTCATAGCCTTAATCTGTGCATTACCACCAACCCTTGATACAGAGATACCAACGTTAATCGCTGGGCGGAAGCCTGCATAGAAAAGGTCTGATTCAAGGAATATCTGACCGTCTGTAATGGAAATAACGTTTGTTGGAATGTAGGCTGAAACGTCTCCAGCCTGGGTTTCAATAATTGGCAAAGCGGTTAAAGAACCGCCTCCATTATCGTCACTTAATCTAGCTGCTCTTTCTAATAAGCGAGAATGGAGATAAAATACATCCCCAGGGTAAGCTTCTCTGCCGGGAGGTCTTTTTAACAATAATGATAACTCTCTGTATGCAGCAGCTTGTTTTGAAAGGTCATCATAAATAATCAGAACATCTTTACCCTGCCACATAAATTCTTCGGCCATTGCACAGCCTGAATAGGGTGCAATATATAACATTGGTGCTGGCTCACTAGCTGCAGCAGAAACAACTATTGAATAATCCATTGCTCCTGATTCTTCTAATTTGTGAACAACACCAGCCACAGTTGATGCCTTTTGGCCTATTGCTACATAGATACAAATAACTCCATTGCCTTTTTGGTTGATAATTGTATCCACAGCCACAGCTGTTTTACCAGTCTGGCGGTCTCCAATAATTAACTCTCTCTGCCCCCTACCAATGGGAACCATTGAGTCAATTGATTTCAAACCAGTTTGTAATGGAGTATCAACAGGCTGACGGGCAATTACACCTGGTGCAAGTGCCTCAATTGGCCTAGTTTTGTCTGTTTCTATTGGTCCTTTTCCATCTATAGGTGCGCCAAGGGAATTCACAACTCTGCCAATCAAGGCATCTCCTACTGGAACATCCATGATACGACCAGTTCTTTTAACCTGGTCTCCCTCTTTAATTTTGGTATATGGTCCTAAAATAACACAACCAATGTTGTCTTCTTCTAGGTTAAGAACCATTCCTGCTATGCCACCGGGAAACTCCAAGAGTTCGCCGGCCATTGCTTTTTCCAAGCCGTATATCAGTGCAATACCGTCACCAACTTGAATAACAGTTCCTACATCGGATACATCAACCTGGGCCTGGAAATTTTCTATTTGGTTTTTTAAAATAGAACTTATTTCATCGGGTCTAATGCTCAATTTCCTCACCCCTATTCCTGTTTGAGATAATGCATGACTAGGTTAGTCAAGGCCAACACTTTTGAGATGTTTTTCAAGCATTTTTAGCTTTGTGGAAACACTACCATCAATTATTCTATCTCCAATTCTTACAACTACTCCACCCATCAGCTTTTCATCTATGGTAACTTCGAGTAAAATATTTTTGCCTGTCATTTTTACAAGGCTTTCACGAAGTTCTTCAAGGTGTTCTGGGGAAAGCAAGGTAGCAGATTTTACTTGTGCTTTTACTATTCCCTTTGCTTCATTAGCTAGATTTATGAATTGGTTGACAATCTGCCCCAAAGCTATTTCTCTGCGCTTGTGTAATATCAACAATAGAAAATTCAATGTTGTCGAAGATATATTGTCTGAATAAATCTTACGGAAAATTTCTTGCTTCAGCTCTGCATTCATGAGCTGGTGTTCAACTACTTTTTTCAGCTCATCGCTTTCTTCTATTACTTGCATTACCTCAGTTAGTTCCTTTTCAAGCTGATCGAGGATATTTTTTTCAGAAGCTAACTCAAAGAGTGCCTGGCCATATCTTTTCGCTACGGCTAAATTACTCATTGAACCTCGCCTACCTCATTAATATAGTCTTGAACCAACTCTTGATGTTGTTTCGGATCTAACTGTTTGTTGATAACTTTACCCGCAGCCATTACTGCTAAGACAGCTGCTTCAGTGCGAATTTGTTCCAAGGCTTTTGCTTTTTCCCCTTGTATTTCTCTTTTTGCCTTTTCAAGGGTTTTTGCAGCTTCTACTTGTGCCTCTTTGATGATTTCTTCTCTAGTTTGAGCCCCAACTTTGTTAGCTCGTTCTATAATTGTTTGTGCCTCTTTTTTAGACTCGCTCATTTGCACCTGGTATTTTTCTAGTAACTCTTGGGCTTCCTTTTGGGCATCTGCAGCTCTGGAAAGAGATGATTCGATAGTTTCTTCTCTTTCTTGCAAGATCTTGCCCACAGGGCCAAACAATAAAAGTTTTAATACATATATGACGACACCAACGTTAATAGCTGTTAATACTACTGTCCAAAAATCAAAATGCACTGGAGGTTACCCCCTCTCTTGCCTAAATAGTAGGTGGGCGAATGTTGCCATGATTTTATGACTTCCATTCGCCCTAAATATTATTATTAATTCATCAGAGTTGAAATACACTTAAATCTTAGTCCACATTAGAATGGCGATAACGAAAGAGAATAATGTTAAAGCTTCCATAAATGCTAATGCAATCAATAGTGTAGTTCTAATCTCGCCTGATGCTTCTGGCTGACGAGCAATACCCTCCATAGCACCTGCAGTTGCTCTACCTTGTCCAAGAGCAGATCCTAGTGCTGCTAAACCAATTGCAAGACCAACACCAATATAAGCTATAGATTCCATAGTTGTTTCCCTCCTTTCAATAATTAAAAACTAAAAAAATCTTTATAATGGTTTAATGCCCTTTAATAGATGTTGTCAAATAGGTTACAGTAAGCAATGTGAATACAAATGCTTGGATAACACCCATTAATACACCTAATAGCATTACTGGAACTGGAATAAGCACAGGTAACAGTATAAATAAAATTGTCACAACCACCTTCTCACCAAACATGTTCCCGAATAGACGCAAAGACAATGATACTGGTTTAACTGCCTCTTCAACAATATTTAGAGGCATTAATGCGGCAAAGGGTTGGGCAAAATGATGTAAATATCCCTTCAATCCATTATTGATAACACCAATCAAATTTATTGTGATAATCGTTGTAATTGCTAGACCAAATGTGGTACTTAAATCTGTTGTCGGAGGCATCAATCCTGGAATAAACCATAATAGGTTCATTGTCAAAATGAATAAGAAAAGTGTTCCAACAAGTGGTATATATTTACGACCCTTTTTCCCCAATGCAGGTTCTAGTAAATCCTGGATGAATTGAACCATAAATTCAGCTATCACCTGTTTTTTACCTTGGGGTCTAGATTTAAGTCCTCTTGTTATCCAATAAATAAGGCCAAAAAGAATGAGCATTGCTATCCATTGATTGACAACTGTTGTGTCTATTGATACAGGTCCTAAATTAAAAACATGCTGTGGTTCCATATGATGCATAATGTCTGACAGGGCTTTAGCTTTCTCTTCCATTGTTCTCATCACCCCTTTCCAATAGGTGTTGCACAACCCTGAAATTGCAAAAATAAAAATACATTTAAAACCATCACTATATTCCAATCTATATATTTCAATGTTTTTTTAGACTTTCCTGCACAAAATGCCTTAAAACTTCCAAACTAAATAGTAATTTACTATGATTACGATAAACAGGATTTTTTATTCAGGTGGAGTTTCCCACAGGATTAGTTCAACTAGAGTTCAGGGAAAGTCACCTGAACTAAGTTTCACTGAATGACTCCATCTGAATATTATAGAGCGAAACTTGCCAACTTGTTTGGCGTAGCTGAGCTAATCCTTTAGGGAAAACCGTTATCCAGGGGCTTAGTACCACTTATCTCCCACCTACGCCAGTAGTTCTAGCATTGTGTTCTTTACAATACGTAGAAATACCAGTGCAAAGCAAGAGTGGGAGTCTTAGTGGTAGTTAGCCATCGGATAAACATCATGGAATAATCTGCTAGCCTGATGGCCATATCACCTAAAACCTCATACACGTCGAAAAATACTAAATTAATTATAGCTATTATTGCATATAGTAATGATTATTTCAAATTGATTTTACTGGAGCTTTTTACCTCTTAGTATATTTAAGACATCAATTGAATAAGTACTTAGATGTAAAAACAGACCAATCATAACTCCTAACAGAAAGTAAACTCCCACCTGTAATGCAAGTATAAGGGCTATAATTGATAGTACCAATCTTATCAATGATCTACCAAAAAACATTTTGTTTGCTTCCTTATTTTCTAGGGTCTGACCCTTTTGAACTGCATCCCACATCATCCAGTAATTGAATACACCTAATGGTGTTCCTACCAACACCCCTACAGCCAGTTCATTCATTCCAAATAAATATATTAGTGAAGAAACTATTACTGCCAGGATAATGATAAACTTTAATCTTCTATCCTTGTGAAAAGGTATAGTTTTATTCTTCACTATTTATCATCCTTTATCTCATCTTTACCTTTTTCTTTGGAAATAATCTGCTTTTCCAAGTCTCCCAATACCATAATTTCCTTGATAAAACCGTAAAAAGTAAATCCTATACCAGATAATACACCAGTAATCATTAACCAAGGTTCTGTTCCAAGCCTTGTGTCAAGATTGCTACCTAGAAAATATCCAACAAAACTCCAAAGCGCAAAATTTATTCCTAGAGATATAGCAATCTGTCCCAGACGAAGATTTGTCATGGTATTCTTCTTTTTCTTTGTCATTTTAAAATAACCAAACTCTCATGTTTTAGAATTTGTCATAATCTAAATTAATAGGTGCGATAAGTGAATACTATCACATAGTAGTTATATTCTTCTTAATTTTAGATAACTCCTGCTTAAATAATTTATAAGATTTTTCTCTTTCTGGTAAATTTCGATATTTAATTGAAATACTTTTTAATAATTTCTATTATCCTATCGCTAGCTTTACCATCACCATACGGGTTAACTGCATGGGCCATCTCCTTGTATGCTTGATCATTTTTTAGAAGATCTGCAGCTGCCTGATAAACATCGTCCTTAGCTGTTCCCACCATTTTTACTGTGCCTGCTTGTACTGCTTCTGGTCTTTCTGTTGTTTCTCTTAATACTAAAACAGGTTTGCCTAATGAAGGAGCTTCCTCCTGCATACCTCCTGAATCAGTCAATACAAGGTGGCTTCTACTCATAAGCTTAACAAATGGTAAATAATCCAAAGGTCCAATAAGATGGATTCTATTCATATCGCCCAATAGCTCATGTGCTAATTGTGACACTTTAGGATTTTTATGCACAGGAAATATTAGTTCTGTATCTGGAAAATCAGTAACTATTTCTTTTGCAGCCAAAAATATGTTTTTTAGGGGTTCACCCCAGTTTTCCCTACGGTGAGCAGTCAGCAAAATAATCCTTTTGTTCCAATCTATATCTGGAAGTATGGTTTCCATAGGAAAAGTCTTTTCTACAGTATCTAAAAGAGCATCAATTACAGTATTTCCAGTTACGCTAATTTTTTCCCTTAAAATATTTTCCCCTAGCAAATTATCCATTGAGGTATCTGTAGGTGCAAAATGCAGATCTGTAATTGACCCTGTAAGTCTTCTGTTCATTTCCTCTGGATAGGGGGAGTATTTATTAAAAGTCCTTAGGCCAGCTTCCACATGACCTACAGCTATCTTTTGATAAAATGCTGCTAGTGCTGCAGTAAAAGTAGTAGTGGTATCACCATGAACCAGGACAATATCTGGTTTTTCTGTCGCAAAGATTTCCTCTAAGCCATTTAAGACTCTTGTGGTTACTCCAGTCAGCGTCTGACCCTGCTTCATAATGTCCAGATCATAGTCTGGTTTTATCTCAAAAAGTTCTAAGACCTGATCTAGCATCTCTCTATGCTGGGCAGTCACTATAACTTTGCTTTGGATGTTTTCTTCCACGGAAAGTTTTTTTACCAGGGGTGCCATTTTTATGGCTTCTGGCCTAGTTCCAAAAACACTTATTACTTTTATCATTAGCTTCATCCTTTTCTTTAAGAAGTGCAGAATTCAGTAGTCAGGAGAGCAGTAGTCAGGGGACAGTAGCCCGAATAAAAGCCTAAAAGCTAGACCCTAACCTTCTGAATTCTGTATTCTGTCTCCTATATTCTGTATCATGAGCAATAGCCTTTGGCTTTTAGTTTTTCCAAATGTTTGGATAAAACACTATCCATATCCATCTGATACTTATCCTCCAGCATATAAAGCATTGTAAAGCAGCACTGGGCTATGTCCAAAAGTTCCAATGTGCTGTCTTTAAGTAGGCCGGCAGCATCAAGGTTTTTTGTTTTCTCTCCACTTTTTCCTGCGTTCTTGCCCAAGACCTGGGTAAGCTCGCCAATTTCCTCTTGTATCTTGCAAACGGTTTTTAATAAGGTAACCTGAGGAATCTGCAGCCGTGGCAGGTTTAGGTATTTGTACTGGCCACTAGATTGTACATAGTACCTTATATTTGGATCATATGGATATCCTTTTTTATTAAGCTTGTCCAGATGGATGCCAATCATTTCCCCTGGATCAATTTCATAGATATCTTCCAGGACAAATATCATTGTGACACACGTTTGAGCAACGTCTAATAATTCTTCAGCTACGGGAATGAGCCATTGCTCTTTTTCTACTTCTGCACATTCTAAAAACAACAAAACAGCCCGGGCTAATTCCCCAGACTCCTCCATAATCTTTAGTAATGTTGAATCCATTGTGGGAGTTAATAAACCTAATCTTGGTAGCTTTATGACCTTCTCATTTTGCCTTGACAATATCCGTTGCCTCCTATAAAATCCTTTACACTATACCTAAATAACCTTCCACATTTGTACCCTAAAATTCCTGCCTAATGCTACATAGAGTTTTTATCCATGAGCTAACACTACCAATGCCTATACCATTTTACCTCTAGTTACTTCTCTATATAACCAGAGACGTTTGATTGCTGCCGTGTAATTTTGCAAAATACATGGATGGTATATACTATTTTGCTACTTTTTCAGTCTACAAGAAAGGGTGAAGGTTTTCCAATTAAATAACCCTGGGCATAGTCTATCCCAATTTCCTTTACTATTTGAAGCGTCTCTTCTCTATCCACAAATTCTGCGATGGTCTGAATTCCTAAACCTTGAGCCATCTCGGCTATGGTTTTTACCAGTATCCTATTCCTTTTACTATCTGGTAAGTGACGCACAAATGAGCCATCAATTTTTAAGAAATCAACCTCCATTTCAATAAGCTGGGCAAAGGAGGTATAGCCTACACCAAAGTCATCAAGAGAGAATTTACAACCCATTTCCTTTAATGCTTTCACAAAATATATGGCACGACTCATATTTTGAATCGCTGCTGTTTCGGTGAGTTCAAATACAACACTATTATAGTCCGCTTTTGTTTTACTGATTGTTTCTTGAAGAAAGTCTAGCATATGCTCATCAGCCAAATGCTTTGCAGAAAGGTTCATGCTAAATGAGATCTTTCTACCCTTTTCTTTAAGCTTTGACTGCATATCTAGGCTCTTTTTAGTTATAATTCGATCGATACTGGAAATGAGTCCATACCTCTCAGCAGTTGGTATAAAGTGGTTTGGTGGTACTACTGTACCATCATTTTCCAAAAGTCTGGCAAGGGCTTCATAATGATTTATTTCTCCAGAACGCAAATTTAGAATAGGCTGGAACCATGGTAGAATTCGGTCTTCCTCTAATGCTGTAAGGATACGTCCCTTTTCTTTAATGGTAGAATAGACCTGGTCTAGATATGTGTCTCCCTTGCTGTAGATAAAATAACGGTTCTGCCCCAGCTCCTTTGCGTGGATAATAGCGTCATTACACTGTGCAAACAACTCTCTACTGGTTTTTCCGTGGTTTGGGTATAAGGTAATACCAATGCTTGCCGTTGTTCTAAGGCTCCCATTTAAAAAACGATGTCCCTCAACAGCCTTGCGTATACTTTCGGCAGCACAAATACTTTCCTTTTCATAGCGCGAAGGTAATAATACAGCAAAATCATCTCCTCCCAGCCTACCTACAATGGATTTCTCTTTGGAGCCGAATACAATATCTATCTCATTCACTTTAGTAGTAAGAAATTCTGCAAAGCTTTTTAAGAAATCATCACCTGCATTAGAGCCAAAGGAATCGTTAATAAGTTTGAATCCATCTATATTTATCAGAAGCATAGCTGCACTTTTCCCATTGCAACTTGCTAGGTATCTATCCAGGAGTTCAATAAATGTGGCCCGGTTAATTAAACCTGTAGTTTCATCATAGTTCGATAAATAGTTTAGGCGCTCTTCTGTCACTATTTTATTTGTTATATCTTCTTGAATAGCCAGGAAATTTGTAATTATACCGTTTTCATCTCTAATAGGGGAAACAAACCCATTTGCCCAGTAGAACTTTCCATCCTTTGTTTTATTTTTAAAGATGCCCCGCCAGGTTTTACCTAGTTTAATTTCATCCCAAAAGATCTTGTATTCTGCCAAAGTTCGATCCCCTGAGGCTAAAAAACGTGGGTTTGCACCAATACATTCTTCCTTTTTAAAACCCGTTATTTTTTCAAAGGTTGTATTTACATACTCAATTAAACCATCGTAGTCTGTAATAAACACGATGTTGATACTTTCATCTATGATTTTTGTTAGCTGCTTTAGGTTTGCTTGAGCTTCTCTGTGTTTAGAAATGTCACTACCATAAACAAAAGCAACATTAGTTTCCGATATGGGTACCACAGTAAATGCATAGATTTTTTCACCAATGGTAAACTCCAAGTTGTTTTTTACACCTTTTCCCTTAATAACAGTAATAATAGCTTCCATTAGTGGGGCATCCAACTCAGAGTACACATTTATACATATCTCTTTGCACGCATTATTGCTATATAAAATTGCACCATCAATTGCAACACAAAACACAGGATTAGGATTTTGCTCTGGAAAAGTAGCAAAAAGCCTTTCTTTTTCTTTACTGGACAATCGAACCACACCATGACCTCCTAGTAGCAACAATCACACTTTTGTTACTACATATTTCAGCATTTTCCAACAAAATCCTTCTTAGAAACACATAATAAAAATTGCAAAATCGTCAAGCCGTTTGGGATGGTGTCATGGGGACGTTTCGTCTGTCACCTTTTTTGTGGCTTTTTCTACTACACTTCGCCCTAAGCCTATTACTCTACTTAACTGCCTTATGCTGGCACCTGAATCATGGTATATTTTATTTATAATACTATCCCGTTCTTTTTTCGGTAATTTTATTATGGACTCCAAGTGTGTTATCTTATTAATCATCTTCATTATTTCTACGTCCGTGCATTTTCTTTTGTCCTCATAATCTATAAATTCCTGATCAACTATTTCATTCATATATGAAATAAAACTTTCTTTTGTAGTGAAATAACTTGTGATTAGTTCAGCATCAAGATTTGTTTTTTCCCCTTCATAAACAAGTGTATAGTCATGAAAGCTGCTCCATTGGTATTGTTCAAAATTTTTCACCATTTTGGCCTTTAGGGGATTCTGATGTATGTACCTTAGTACTGCAAATAGGCTGCCTTCATTTTCTACAGGTTCACTTTTATATCTGTTCTGAAAAAGATGCCCTGTCCTGTCATACTTATTATTATGCCATTGCACATAGCTTACTGTTATCCTCTTGATGCCTTTACCGATCTCCTCATGTTCCTTCACAAGTAAATGAACATGGTTATCCATTAAGCAATATCCATAAAACTCGAATGCACCTGTTTCCTTCACTTTGAGTAGAATCATTAGAAATCTTTCCATATCCTCTTTGTCTAGAAAAATATTTCTTCTATCAAGTCCTCTCAACATAACATGATATATGCCTGATTTACTCCTCTTTCTTGGAGCTCTTGACATTCATATCACCCCTGGTCCATTATACCAAATTAATCCAAAAAATGACAAGCGAAACGTCCCCTTGTCTTACCCTTGTCTTAAAGCTTCATAAAAAACTCCAACCACTATGGTTGGAGAAAAAACATTTTTATTTTTTACCTGTCTACTTGACAGGGAGCGGTTCAAAATCAAGGTTTTGCCCCAATGTTTTATATAATAAAAGATGTTAATATGACAAGCAAAACCGATGTAATGGACATAGCAATTAATGGGCGTAATGCTTTTGTTTTTAGTTGTCGAAGACAAACATTTAATCCTAGACCAGTCATTGCCATGGTTAGTAGGAAACTTGTAGCAATAGAAATATCATTCATCAAGACATCGGAATTAGGGATATACGTTCCTAGGGCAAAGGTTCCAAAAAAGCTCATCACTATAAAGCCAATTAAGAACCAAGGAAAAGCAATCTTGCTGTGAGTAGATTGACCATTTTCTTTAAGATTCATCCAGAACATGAGGATAAAGCTTAACGGAATAAGTAACAAAACACGACTTAACTTAGCTAATAGTGCCATGGCCAAAACATCTTGTCCAGCAGGAGCCGCTGCTAAAGCTACATGGGCAATTTCGTGCAAACTGATACCTGCCCAAACACCATACTCGGTAGGGGATAAGTGCAAATATGGCATGATTATCGTATACCCAACAGCAAAGATGGTTCCTACTAAAGCAATTATACCAACACCCATAGCTGTATCTTCCTCTTTTGTTTTGAGTATAGGTGAAACTGCTGCAATTGCTGCTGCACCACAAACTCCTGTGCCAATTCCGAGTAATAATGATAAAGAAAGATCAGCCTTTAGCCATCTAGCTAAGAGCATGGTTATGGAAATTGAGAAAACAATAGTCACGACACCATAGACAAGCAGGCCTAATCCTTGTTCCATAATGATTAGAATATTTAGTTTTAGACCGTATAAAATAATCGCAAGGCGTAATAATTTTTGAGAAGAGAATTGAATTCCGGTGCGAAAATATTCAGGATAGCCAAAAAATTGTCTATACACTACCGCAATTAAGATTGCAGAAGCCATTGGTCCTACTTGTCCAAAAACTGGTAGGGTTGCCAGAGCATATCCCAAGAATGCTACGCAAAGGGTAAAGATGATTCCTCCAAGCCAAGACCAGTTTAGATAACTATTCCTCCCGAAAATAGTTGCTTTACCCATTAGTAATATTTTTTCTGTTTTATAATCCATATAGTCATCTCCCGGTTGTCTAGTAACTAAAGTATAGGGCAATCCTGAATATAAGTAAAATAATTAGTTGAGATTGTGATAATAAGTAAACAGTTATGGTATACTCATAATGAGAGGTGATTTGAATGCAACAACAATTACAAGTCTTTTTAGCAGTAGTAGATAAAAAGAATTTTTCCAGGGCAGCGGAAGCGTTACATATGACTCAGCCAGCAGTTAGTCAGTATATTCAAACCTTGGAAGCTACTATAGGAACTAGACTTTTGGAACGAACAAACAAATATGTGCGGTTAAATAAGGCAGGAGAGATTGTCTATCATCATGCTCAGGAGATCTTGAGCCTTTATACACGGATGCAATCTTTGGTAGACGATTTAACCCACAAAGCTAGTGGCACTTTATCCATCGGAGCCAGCTATACATTTGGTGAATATGTATTGCCGCATTTAATTGCTCAAATGCGGGATCATTACCCCCTCATAAAACCGAGAATAGTCATTAATAATACTAATAGAATTGAAAGATTAGTACTTGGTAATCAGTTAGATGTTGGAATTGTAGAGGGAGAGCAAAAATTTGAAAAACTACATATAGAGCCCTTTGCTAATGATGTAATGTTTGTTGTTGCTTCTGCTAAGCATTGGTCAGCACGGCAGGGTGAGGTAATTTTGGCCGATTTAAGTAATGAAACTTGGATAGTTCGCGAAAAGGGCTCTGGGACTAGGGATGCCATAGAAAAAATGTTTAAAGATATGAGTTTTTTTCCAGAAAATCTAATTGAGTTTGGTAGTACTCAGATAATCAAAGAATCTGTGGAAGCAGGCCTTGGGGTTACGCTTCTATCTGATTGGGCAATAAAAAAGGAGCTCCAACTGGGAACCTTGAATATGCTAAGAATCAAAGGTTTTCCTGTTACCAGGAATTTTTCCTTGGTAACCCAATTGGCCCCTTTTCAAACCAAGGCCTTAGAGCTATTTATAGAAATATTACGTAGGAACTTCCCTGCGGAGCAGTTATCATAAGGTTAAAGAATTGTTTTGCCCAGCATTGACAGCACCAGTTCAACTGCCAGCTCTGCTGTTGCATTTCGTTGATCCAAAATAGGGTTTACTTCTGATATATCAATGGAAGTAAGGATCCCCTCTTCAGCAATAAGCTCCATGGCAAGATGTATTTCCCTATAGCTTAAGCCTCCTCGAACAGGTGTCCCAACTCCTGGAGCAGTTATGGGGTCGATAGCATCCATATCCAAACTAATATGCAACCCGGATGTACCATTCTTCGCTATTACTAAAGCCTGGTTAACAACATCTCTAATACCTATACGATCTACTTCTTTCATGGTAAAAATAGTCATCTTACTCTCAGCCATGAGACGTGCTTCTTCCTCATCCAAACTCCGAATACCAATTAATACAGTATTCTCTTCTGCAACCTTCGGTACAAGTCCACCACAGTTTACAAGGGAATCGGCTCCCCTTCCAGTCGAGACTGCTAATGGCATCCCATGGATATTGCCGCTAGAAGTAGTTTCCGGGGTATTGAAATCCCCATGGCTGTCAAACCAGATTAATCCTGTTTTTTGGCAAGCTTTTGCTGCTCCAGCAACGGCTCCTATTGCTATACTGTGGTCACCACCTATCACCAAAGGCAAACATTTATCTTCGAATGCTTGTAAAACCTCCTGGGCAAGAAGTTCGCTGTACTGACTGATTTCATTTAAGTACTTGCAGTTAGGCTCTCCTTGTTGGCTGCTTTCAGATACTGCAACGGAAATATTTCCTCTGTCTTCAACTTGAATACCTAATTTTTTAATTTTAGATACTATCCCTGCGTAGCGAATTGCACTCGGCCCCATGTCAACGCCTCTTCGGTCTGCCCCTAAATCAACAGGTACGCCAATTATACGAACCTTTTTAACCACAATAACACCTCTTTTAAGTCAAGTTGGGCAATTCTTGTGCCCTCAGAAATTTTCATCCACCAATACACTAACACGCTTTGATAGATATAATCAAGTAGCAAGTTAGAATACAAAAAACACGGATAAACCGTGTTTGTCACCGAATCTTGATAACCTGTATCAAATAATCATGCAACCTCTCAAAAAGGAGACCCACTAGAAACCACAGGGGAGCCATGTCTACTCTAATAAGTCCAGCTATCTGCCATGCAGATTTTGTATAGTCCCAGGGGGGTCTTCCGATGAGTGATTGAATTAGCAATCCTGTACTAGATTCTATAAACCAAATGGTACCCACCCAGACCACACCCCGCATCCACCAGGGCCATTGACGAATATGATCATGAAGAGGCTCCAGAAAAACCGCTAGCCCATAAATGGGAAACATCCACATATATGTGGTGGACATTAGTCGCCAATCCCCAGCGAGGGCAGATAAAGATCCAGTCCACAATATTTCCATAATCCATCCTATTAATCCGTAAATAAAAAATCGCTTCGCCATAGACATATTATGTGTACAGATAAGAATATTATTATTGGTAAAGTTTTGCAAATCGGATAGCGTATAGCAACCACGGGGACGGTTCTGATGGTTGGTTTTTTACAGTTGGTTTTCTATAGTTGTTTTTTATGGTTCTTTAAGCATTTGCTATTATGTATCGCCCAAGTCCTCTGAAACTCCCCATGCCTAAAGTCAGGGGGTTCTAATATAGGCAGACTTTCTTATAAAGACCAAGATCTATATACACTAATCTGTTTCTATTTGATTATGATTTATATATTTCTATACAATCACGTTCTATGTTTTCTCTAAGCTTTTCATTAGTTAAGTTATCCATGATTACCAAGTAGTTTTATATATCCCTGCCTACGAGTTAAAACGATACCCTGCTCCCCATAAGGTTTCAATGTATTCCGGATTGGATGGGTCTTTTTCTATTTTTTTTCTTATTTTCTGGATATGAACAGCTACTGTTGCTGTATCTCCATAGTATTCTTCTCCCCATATGGTATCAAAAATTTGCTCTTTACTAAGAACAATGTTTGGATTAGAAGCAAGATACAATAAAAAATCGTATTCCTTTGTGGTCATTTGAATTTCTTTACCATTAATATAGACTCTATGGGCTGCTGTATTTATTTCTAACCCCTTATGATTTATTATCTCATTAGGCACTTTTTTTCCCATAAGGCGCTCATATCTTTTAATGTGTGATTTTACTCTAGCTGCTAATTCGGCTGGGCTAAAAGGTTTTGTTAGATAATCATCGGCTCCAAAGCCCAATCCCCTTATTTTATCAATATCTTCATTCCTGGCAGAAACAACAATGATTGGAATTTCGAGCTTTTTTCGTATCTCCTGTATGATCTCATATCCATTTGTATTAGGAAGCATTAAATCTACAAGAATAATGTCGTATATGCCAGCAAGGGCTTTCTTGAGTCCCAGTGATCCATCTTGAACAAGATCTACTTTATAACCATTTAATTGAAGATAATCCCGCTCCAATTCTGCAATATTTATATCATCCTCGATAATTAAGATCTGTTTTTGTTTCACTTAGATAAACGACCTCCCTTAATTATTTCGCAGCTGGAAGCATTATAGTAAAACAGGTGCCTTCTTGTTCTATGCTTGAAACTGTAATTTCTCCTCCATGAGCTTCTATCAACTCCTTGGCTATAGCCAAACCCAAGCCTGTACTCATAAAATCTTTTGTACGTTCAACATCCACTCTATAAAATCTATTAAACACATGAGGAAGTTTATCATTTGGGATTCCTGGCCCATTATCTCTTAATTTAATATACGTAAAATTACCCTCTAAGGACAACTCTACCCAGATAGTTAAGCCTTCTCTATTTCCATATTGTACAGAATTTCCAATAATGTTACGCACAGCCTGATGTATTCTCTTTCTGTCCAAATGGACAAGCTGCTCAGATTCCATTTTATCTGTATAGTAAAATTTAACCTGCCTTTCTTCTAGTTCCAGCTGAAACTCTTCCATGAGATCCCTCATATATGAACGTATTTCTATATCCTGGTATTGAAAATCCAGTTTTTCCATGTCAATTTTGGAGAAAAGGAATAGATCATCAATGAGCTTATTTATATATACAGTATTATGATATATGATTTTTAGGTATTTACTGGTTTTTTCCGGTGATATAGCAGCACCATCAAGAACTGCCTCTATATACCCTTGTATAGCGGTAATAGGGGTTTTTAGATCATGTGAAATATTGCCTATTAATGCTTTTCTATTTTCTTCATAGGCAAGCTGTATTTTTTCGCTTTCTTGTAATTTTTCAGCCATCTCATTAAAAGAGTGTATTAAAACTGTAAATTCATTTGATACCTCATAGTCCACTTTCACATTATAATTTCCATTAGCTATCTCATCTACAGCAGTTTTGAGTTTATTCATAGGCTTGAAAATCTTATTCTCTAGTCGCCAAAGGAAAGATAAATGCATGATTTCTTTAATGCTAATAAATACTGCAAAAAGGATGGCAATGGTTTGATTTCCTATCCATCTGAAGAGCAGATAAACTATAAAAAGATGAAACAGAAACACAGCTGGGCGTATCCATTTTAAATACCGATGATATATATGAAAATCTTTGTGGTACATACAAACGTGTTGTCCTTTATGAAAATATCTATGGATTTGTTTCTTTTTCATAAACATATTTGTCTCCATCCATTCATTCATTCATTACAATTACTAGTTCCATTATAACATTTTATTTGCAATGGTTAAAAAATATAAGGGCGTAAACTATTTCCTAAATCTCACGCCCTTATACTGAAAACCTTACTACTTACTTATGCCTTATAATTTCACCTTATTTTTTGAGCGAATTTCTATTCAAAAACTTACCATAGTAGATTTAGTTCTGCTTCAAGATCTATAGCATGGGTTTCATTATTTGTTTGATTTAATTTATTTGATCCATTTAATTCATCTGATGCATTAATTTTATTTTTCTGGTTTCCACTAACTGAAAGTGTAATGTTTTCTATTTCACTATTTTTATTGATGCGAATTTTAATGTCAGCATTTGCATCCTCTGATAAGCAGAAATCTTTCATACAGTGATGGTGCCCTTTTTGGTGCTGGTTCATTTCATGATGCATTTTATGATTGGCCTTATAATTCATCTTTTCTTTGATTGCATTTTTCAGGTCTTCAGGTATTTCATTGATGTTGATAGCTAGTTCTACACCCTTGTCTTCCTGTTCAATTACAGTCATATTATTTAAGACACTTAGCATGAAAGCCATCTTAGAAAGCCTATCCTTTACCCCGCAACATTTCATGTCGGAATGCTTACGGTTTCCATGCATATGTTTGATAAAACCATGATGTTTGACTTTGCAGCCTTCCATGTTAAATTCTGTGCTGCTTTGATGTTTAACTTTATTTCCCTCATAGTCTACCTCTGTGTTAATCATTGCCTTAACCTGACCAGTTATTGTATTTTTTTCAAATTCCTTGTCCAGGCTAAATACTTTAACTCGATCTTTTCTAACTTCTACTTTCAAAGTTCCTTTAAAAATCTCTTTAACTCTCAGAACTTTCACTACATCATACATTAATTTAATTTTAGTCATTTATAATGACCTCCTTTATTAAGTCTAAGGTCATTATAGGTAATGATAATAAACTCATTATAAATCAATTATAAAAATTCTATAAATATTGTTAAATATTTATAGTAGGCTGGCACTTTTACCCGCCAAGGTTTATCCATAATATTCTATATGGCTTAAGACCCCCACTTCTATAAGTGGGCTCTAAATCAGGTGGAGTAGAGTCTCCATCTGATTCCCCGATGTTCGGCTTTGGCTGAACGAGTTCATTTTGTGAACTAGTGAAATAGATACTTCTTTAGATTAAAACAGGATAATATCTGAAAGTGTTGAAATAAATTTAATATGAAATTTTCTGTCAAGTAAGACATTGTATTGGGAGGAATTAAGAATGCTTTTACTCGAGAATGCTATAGATATTTTATTCAATGAATTAGAAAGTTCATTGTTATTACCTGGAAATGTGGAAACAGTACCCTTGTGGGAGGCAGGCGGGAGAGTGTTAGCCAGAGAGGTTGTTGCTACCGAGGATGTCCCCGCCTTTGATCGTTCACCTATTGATGGATTTGCCCTGATAGCATCCGATACACTTGAAGCAACAATAGATCATCCAGTATCCATGAAAATCATAGATACGGTAGCCGCTGGCTCTTATTCAAAAAAAATACTAGTGCCAGGAACTACTATGAAGATTTTTACAGGAGCCCCTTTACCGCAGGGAGCAAATTGTCTTGTAAAGAAAGAAGAGGTTACAGAAACTGCTTCTGAAGCTGAAGGTTCTAAATCGGAGAATGATTCTACTGTTATTATCAAAAGGAAAATTTTTAGTGGGGAATGTATTGCCCCAAAAGGTGAGGATATTTCTAACGGCGAGCCCTTGTTTGCCAGCGGGACAGTTCTTACATGTGCCCATATGGGTGTTTTAGCAACTTTAGGGATTGACCCTGTCCCTGTCTATAAAAAGCCGCAAATCGGGATATTTTCAACGGGAAATGAACTGGTTGATGTACATAGTCAACTGCAACATGGGCAATTAAGAGCTTCTAATATTTATACACTAGCTGAAATCATTCGACAGGCTGGGGGTGTTCCAGTAAGTTTGGGAATAGTCAAAGATCGGATTGAAGATGTGATACAGGTATATGAAAAGGCCTACCGGCTAAGATTGCCTATTGTGATCTCAACTGGAGGTACTGCCTCTGGAGCATATGACGTTATTAAAGAAGCTATGGATATGATATCTGTTTCCAGATTATTTAACAAGGTTGCCATTCGTCCTGGTGCCCCTGTTGTCGCATCCGTAAAAGATGGGCAGCTACTAATTGGCTTATCAGGTAATCCTGCCGGATCAGCTGTTGCCATGCTATTAGTCATGTTCCCGGTCATTTCAAAGCTTGCCGGCACAAATAGGCATTTAGAACAAAGCCAAGCAAAGCTTTCAACAGACGTACATCGCAAGGGTGGACTACGAGGCTTTTTGTGGGGCACTTATTATGAACAGCATGGTTGTTTGTATACAACTCCATTTAATAATCAATTCTGTGGCGCGATCAAAACCCATGCATATAGTAATTGTTTAATTGAGATAGCAGCAGGAAAGGTGAATTCAGCAACAGGCGATTTAGTTAATATTTGGAAACTACCCTAAGGCGCGAACACAACCTCCATTACCACCTCTAACCCCCGCCTACTGGAGGAAATAGGACTAATGTATCGCCTTCATTCAAAACACTATCTAACTCTGAAGAGAACCCATTTATCATAGCAATAGATACTTCCTTGGGTTCGATTTTTATTTTCTTGGCAACATCTAAAACGGTGGCACCCTCAGGAAACTCCATTTGTTCTACTGCAAATCGACCCTCTCTAAACGTGGCAAAGAGCTTCACTTTTATTTCCACACTATCACCCTTTCTTTCCTTTTTAGCAACCATGGGGACGGTTCTGATGGTTGGTTTTTTTACAGTTGGTTTTCTATAATTGTTCTTTTATGGTTCTTTAAGCATTTGCTATTATGTATCGCCCAAGTCCTGTAATTCGTGAAATTTGTCTAACAGTTACACCTTCAAGTGATTTTATTTCTTTTAATATTTCTAGACGTTGTGCCTTTTCCATATGCTTTATTGAAGTAGGCGAAGAACTATTGGTTAAACTCTCTATGATTTTTTGCAATTCTTTATCTGTTAAGGGTTGTTTTTCATCTACTTCTAAGCAATCATCTTTGTTTGGCTCTTGCATGTATTGCTCAAAAACCTCAAAAGATTTTTTATCACTTATGCCCAATAAATCATTAATAAGTTCGGTTTCCACAAGGTCCATAGGGTAAGTTTTTTCTCCTATATATGCTCTGTAACTGGTCCATTGATACGCGTCAATACTTATTACCAATTTTGCTTTTATAGGATTTTGATGAATGTATCGTAAAACTGTTAATAAGTATGCTTCTTCTTCTACTTCTTCACTTTTAAAGCGATCTTGAAAAAGATGCCCTACTCTATTGTATTTCTTATTAAACCATCGAACATAAGCAACACCTATACGTTTCATCACTTGAGCAATATTATTGTCTCCTTCTTGAAGCAACAAATGCACATGGTTATTCATAAGGCAATAACCCAAAATTCTATATGGATCTGTAGCCTGAACATTTTTCAAAATGTACAAATACTTTTGTCTGTCTTCGTCATCACAAAATATGTTTTGCCTATTAACTCCCCTTACCATGACATGGTAAACCCCTGTTGAACTTTTACTCCTCGGCTGTCTTGGCATTGTGGAACTCCTTTTTTCTAAATTATACCATACCTTAGAAAACAGCAATATACGCAAAAATGCTAAATATTAGACTTTCTAGGCCGCATTTAGGTAGAATTAGCCAGGAGAACCGTCCCCGTGGTTGGTTTTAGGGGCAGAAGACTATGCCTCTGGCCCATAGGCAGTCTCCACATGCTGGTGAGTTACCTATGCAATCTAGTTCACTATCAACGACTAAATCACAGCCATCCACTAGGTCGCAGTCAGTACAAGAAGGGTAAAGGTTATTCTGCACCTTATATCTAAACTTCATATATTCAGGTGCTGTCCAGATATCCTCTAATGTTTTTTCTTTAATATTTCCGTAGGACTTTTGGAGTAATTTCTTACTCCTTTTAGAAACAATTTCCTGGCAGGGGTGTAATAGTCTATAGCAAGGGCAAACTTCTCCATCCCAACTTATTATAGCAGAATAATTATTTACAAATCTACAAGCCCTGTCAGTTTTCAAATCTGTTGTAGGAAGTACCACGTTGATACCAGTTGCAAAACCAACATTTACAGCCCTACGAAAGATTGCTCCTACTTCTCTGGTTAATCCCTTTTCATACAAAATTTCTCCTACACTTTCTATATCTACTGGCATCATGTGAGTAACATAAAGTGTTGAAACTCCTAATTCCGCACCTAGTCTTACTACTTGAGGTAAGGTAGTTATATTTGACCTCATGGCAACAAATTCCCAGGATAACCTAGGGTAGATTGTTTTTCTCTTTTGCTTTAAGTCTTTAAGGTATTTTTGCTTTTCCAGAAGTGGAGTAAGTTCTATCTGCCTTATGTCTTTAAAGCCCTCCTCTAGGCTGCTGTCTACTGAAATTATTAACTCTGCAACTTCTTCAGCTACTATTAACTCAGCAACTTCTTTTTCTAGAAGGGTTCCATTTGTGGTTATAGTAAGGGGATATTTACCTTTAAACAACTTTACTATTTCCGCAAATTGTGGATGGTAGGTAGGTTCCCCTATCCCACCTAACACAACCCTTTCTATATTTGGAAAGCTTTCTAATTCTCCTATAATCTTTTCAACCTGCTCAATAGGCATATAGCCCATATCATTTTCCCAAACATGTCTATAGCACATTTTACATTGTAAGTTGCAATGATTGGTTATTTCCAGGTAAAGTTTTCTAATATTATTCTTAGGTTTTAATATAACCTCAAACTCTTCTCCTTGGGCCAACCTATATGACATCTACTGCACCTACCTTTTAGTAAGAGAACTTCCCTATTTATCAGGGAAGTTCTCAGCATTTTCTTGTAGCTAACTCTTAATTTATTCAAGGAAAATTGGCTCCTTGTTAGTCTTAACCTACCTTGAACTTTGGAAGCTTCTCACCTACTAATCCTAATTCGGTTAGCTTCTCCTGTGTAGGTAATCCATCTTCATCCCAACCTCTTACTTCATAGTACTCTGGTAAAAGCTCGGATAAACGGTGAACATGACCCTTAGATGGTCCATCTGAAATTGGATCTTCTAATAATCGTCTTGGTAGTGTATCATCATCTTTTGTATAACCATTTGCAAGGTTAAAGACTCTTTCTACGTTCCAAATTCTATCCCCAATAGCTAGAATATCAGCACCAGTAAGTTCTGTCCCCATTACTGCATTTAATACGTCAGCATAGTCATCTGCGCCCCATGCAAAAGAGGTAAATAAGCAAAGTCCTGCTGCATCAATTGAAGCAGTCAAATCCTGGAATATTTTTGCCCATGTTGCTTTGCCTTCTAAGGCAAAGCGATCTAACTTTTCTGGAACTCCTAAGATTTCTGGAGAGATCAAGTAACCTCTTACGTGACAGCCTCCCCTATTTGAAGTTGCGTACTGAAGTCCATGCCCTTGAATACCTCTAGGGTCATAGGCTGGAAGTTCTAACTTTTTAACAGACATTGAATATTCAGGTACCCCATAGAAATCAGCCAATCTATAGCTACCTTCAGCCATTTTAGCACCTAGGCCTTCTCCCCAACCTATTGCACTGGTATAATGCAAAACAGCCTCTGAACTACCAAACTTCAATGCTGGACCACCAGCTAAAGCTTCATCTTTGATATATCCCCTTTGATATAGTTCCATCGCTGCTGCAATTGTAGCACCTACGGAAATTGTATCTATCCCAAGCTCATTACATAGATTATTTGCCTTAATAACTGTTTCAAGGTTATCTACTCCCACATCAGCACCAAATGCCCAGATGGTTTCATATTCTGGTCCGCCTCCGCCTACTCCATCTACTTCACAGTATCTACCGCAGGCTATTGGACAGCGATAGCATGGATCCTTCTTCTTTAAATATTTCTCGGCAAGAGTTTCTCCACTTGTGGCTTCAGCAGTTGAGAAAAAGGACTCCTGAAAGTTATTAGTGGGGTAAACGCCACTTTCGTTAACAACATTTACAAGTATAGCTGTACCATAGGCAGGTAAGCCCTGTCCAGTTACTCCGTGCTCTCTAATCTTCTTGGAAGCAACCTTAAGTACTTCTCTTAATTTATCAGGATTTGCAACATCGACTTTTCCGCTACCCTTAACTACTACTGCCTTCAGGTTCTTTGAACCCATTACAGCTCCGACACCACTTCTACCAGCTGCTCTGAAACGGTCATTCATTACAGCAGCGATTAATGATAGTTTTTCTCCCCCAGGGCCTATACACATTACTTTAGCTTTAGGATCGCCAAACTCCTCTGTTAATGTGTCAGTAGTCTCACTTACAATCTTGCCCCAAACATTTTCTGCGGAGCGAAGTTCCACTTTGTCATCATTTATGAAAATATTTGTTGGCTTGTCTGCTTTTCCTTCAACGATAAGCATATCATATCCAGCAAACTTTAGTTCTGCTCCCCAGTATCCACCTGAATTTGAAGAAGCAATAGCGTTGTTCAAAGGGGATTTAGTTACTACCATGAATCTGCCACCTGTTGGTACGGATGAACCAGTAAGAGGTCCTGTAACAAAGAAAACCTTATTATCTGGGCTCAATGGATCTACATCTGACGCTATTTCTTCCGACAACATCATTGCACCTAAACCACGTCCACCTATAAATTTCTTTGCTTTAGCTAAATCCAGCTCGTCTTTTATGATTTCACCAGTAGTTAAGTTAACTCTTAGAATTTTTCCTGTGTAGCCACCCAAATCAAATACCTCCCTAAAATTTGTTATTTCATCTTAATCATATATTCTTTTTTTACATCTAGATTCCTCCCTAAGGAGATGTATATTTTTTGAAGTTCCTGTGATTTTATAGAATAAAATAAGCCAGAAGGGAGAAAGGGGTTATCCCTTTCCTTTCTGGCTTATTGCGCTAATAATAAACAAGATTCTTGACTTCAGGTGGAGTTTCCCACAGGATTAGTTCAACTATAGTTCAGGAAAAAGCACCTGAACTAAGTTTCACTAACCATCTGAAAGTTATAGAGCGAAAATTGCCAACTTGTTGGCATAGCTGAACCCATGCAAGACTAGCGTTGATAGTCATCGTAAATTTGTTAATTTAGATGACAAACGAAACGTCCCCGTGTCACGCATTTTTTGAAAACAAAAACCAACCAGGAGAACCGTCCCCGTGGTTGGTTTTGAAGGTTGGTTTATGCGAAAATGATGTATGAGAATGTTAGCAAGAAGACAACAATGCTCATTAATACAGTCATCCCCACTGGGAAGCGGTAGTGGTCCTCGTCATATGCTACAAGGGAAGCTTCTACTGCTTGTGGGGCAAATTTAACTGGGTTAGCGAAAAAGGGTACTGTGCTCTTTAGGGCCAACAGTAACTTTGCTGCTGAATATTCACGAATGTAACAGACCACATTAACGACACCGTGGATTAGAACTTTTAATGGTTTTCTGTAAAACCAATCAGTATCTACAGAAATCATAAGCTTGGTCGCCATGTAAGGCAGGAAAATCCAGAAAACAATCAGAGTCGCTGCCAAGAGCTGTACTGTATCTATTATATGGTACAAGCCATATGGATGATAATCTACTGGGTATGGAAGAATGTTATATAATAGGTTAGGTGCTAATCCATACATGGTACACAAGAATGCCCCTCCAGCCATGGCAATATACATATTAGTAGGTAGCTTTTTCGTCTCTAAACCCTTGTCTTCACCAAAGAACATGAAATAAAGTAATTTTAAAGCAATAGAGAGAAAGGTACCAATGCTAGCTAAATACAGCAGTAGTTCTACCGATGGCATATGGCTATACCCTGCTGCTGAAATAATCATGGATTTACTGATAAATCCATTGAATAAAGGGATACCAGAGATTGAGAAGGCAGCTACTGCAAAGAACAAGGTGACCCAAGGCATTTGCTTATATAAGCCCCCTAAATCCGACAGCTTACGTTTGCCAGTAGCGTATATTACTGCACCGGCTCCCATGAAAAGCAAGGATTTATATAGAATATGACTATAGGCATGAGCGGTAGAACCATTTAAGGCCAGCTCTGTACCCATTCCTACTCCAGCTACCATGAAACCAACCTGACTGACTATGTGATAGGCCAAAAGGCGACGAACATCATTTTCTAGTATGGCAAAAACAACACCATATAGTGCCATTATTACCCCTGCCCATATTAATAATTCAGTACCAGGGAAAATCCTGATTAAGGAGTATACGGCAACCTTAGTAGTAAAGGAGCTTAGGAATACACTTCCGGTAATAGTTCCTTCGGGATAAGCATCAGTTAACCAAGAATGCAAAGGTGGAATAGCAGCATTAATTGCAACTCCAGCTAAAATCAACCAAAAGGCTGCATCAGTTGTACCGGTTAGGCTCATAACCTCCGGCTGACCGGCAGAGATTTTTAAGAATATCCCTGCTAAGAGCAGGTTTCCACCAAACATATGCACTAGAATGTATCTAAACCCAGCCTTTCGAGATTGTGCAGTACCTCGATACCAGATCAGGAATACTGAGGAAACAGCCATTAGCTCCCAGAAGAAAATAAGTGTCAGCCAATCACCGGCCAATACTACACCTAAAGAGCCACCGGTATATAATAGACTAGATGTTGCTTCTCCCCAGTTTTTATTATGCAAAGCATAAATATTTCCCAAAAGAGCCATAATCGTAAAAATCAAAGAGAATACCCATGATAGTCGATCAACTTTTAAAACCATAAGATCTAAATTATTAATAAAGGGGATAGTCCATACCGTACCTATTTCTAAATTAAACACGGCAAAGATTGCTAGAGCGGGAGCCGCAACCATACTGAACTGACGCAATCGTCCCGGTAGAATTCCAGCTAGTACAGCGCCTATTATTAAAATCAATCCCGGATGCATACTAGTCATGGTCTTCTTCACCTCCAGCATAATAATCTTCTGACCGCTGTAAAAATTCTTTACCTAAGGTTTTTGCCCCAACAATCAAGAGCAGACATCCTAAGAAGCCAAAAATAACATCAAAACCGATTAACTCATGCCACCAGAATTCAGCATGGATATCTACAAACAGTACTTCAACAATTATTGAGAGTATAATTACAAGAGAAGCAATAGTTATAACTTTTTTTGTACTCATCCTACCACCCTCCCCCTATTAACTCAATACTGTGCACAATGCTTTGAGCCGACATGGTTGCCAAGTCATAAAAATGAGCACCAAAGTTAGGCAAAATACCTAATACTACAGAAATGGTAGCCGTAATAACAATAGGAATTAACATATCCTTACGGGCTTCGCCGTATTTAGTAAATTTATCCGACTTCTTAAAGAAGCCCATATAAGCTACAGGTAACAAATAAGTGGACGCAAGCATCGCACTACCAATTAGAACAACTATATAAAGCCACTGCCCGCCCTGTAAGGCTCCAAGGGCTATGTTCCATTTACTGATAAAGCCTACAATAAAGGGAACACCGGCAATACCTAAGGAAGCTATTGTAAAAGCGCCAATTGTTATAGGCATCTTTTTTCCTATACCATGCATCTCGCTAATATTTTCCTTATGAGCAGTCACCAAAATAGCTCCCGCACAGAAGAAAAGTGTAATCTTCATAAAAGCATGGGCAATAATATGAAACATCCCACCTAAGAGACCAAGTGGCGTCATTAAGGATACTCCTAAGACTACATATGATAATTGACCCACAGTAGAGAAAGCCAATCTCCTTTTCAGATTATCCTGATTCATAGCAATTAACGAAGACACTATAATGGTAAAAGCAGCAAACCAAGCTAAAACATCCGCTGCACCAATTTCCCCTAAAAGTTCTGGTCCAAATACATAACCTACAACCCTTAAAATACCAAAGGCGCCAGCTTTAACAACGGCCACAGCGTGTAAAAGCGCACTAACAGGCGTAGGAGCTACCATGGCGTCTGGTAGCCAACCGTGGAAAGGCATAACACCTGCCTTAACAGCAGCACCAATACTCATAAAGAAGAACATCACCTGCAGCATACGAGTGGAACCATGCTCTAGAGTTAAAAATCCTCCAGCTTGGAAATCACCGGTGCCAGCGGCAATATAGGTCCATATAATTGCTACTAAAAAAAGCTGTCCAGAAATCAACGTATATGCTAGGTATTTACGACCTGATCTAATAGCTTCAGCATCACGTTTATGAATAACCAAAGGATAGGTTGCAATAGTCAAGAGTTCATAAAACACGAAAAATGTTAAAAGGTTTGCTGAAAAAGCGATACCCATGGTTGCTGCTAAACAAACGGCAAAGGAAGCAAAGTAGCCCGTTTGATGTTTTTCATTGTGACCACGCATATAGCCAATGGAATAAAACGAGGTAACTATCCATAAGAAAGAGGCTAAGCCGGCAAATAACATCCCAGCAGTATCAACTCTTAATTGAAGAATAATCCCATAAGCCACATGGATAGGCGCACTTTCTATGACCTTCCCTCCCAAGACTAAGGGCAACATGGAAAATACAATGGCTGCTTTGCCAAAGGCTGCTAAAATAGTCCAAGTTTCTCGAAGGTTTCGGTTCTTTTCACCTGTCATCAGGATCAGTATTGCTGCCACAAGGGATATCAAGACTGCCCATAAGGGTCTATAGTCTAATAAAATTTCTGGTGTCATTATTGTCCACCCCCTGGAATAGCAAACTGTATTATTTGTGAAACAAGTGGTTCATTAAAGATACCTAAGATTAAAATGCCTAAACCTAAAACAATAATGGGCACTAGCATTTGTAAAGGTAACTCAAACTTTCCATCACTATTTATATCTTTAACTTCTTGATCGGATTTTTTCATATAGACATTTTCAAGGATCCTAAAAAAGTAAATTGCATTTAATAAACTACTGAGAATAATAATTACCACATAAAACCACATGCCTTCTTCAATGGCGCCTAAAACTAGGTACCATTTACTAAAGAAGCCAGCAGTAGGCGGTAAGCCTACCATGGATAGTGCGGCAATGATCAGCACTCCCATAGTTAAAGGTAACTTTTTATTAAGTTCCTTATACTTCTCAACCAAATGTTCACCTATACGCCATTTTACTCCACCGGCCACCAAGAACAAACAACTTTTCATAATTGCGTGGTTAATAATGTGCAAAACTGCTCCGATTAAGGCTAGGGAGTTACCAATTGCCAAACCGACAATAATATAGCCAATTTGAGCCACACTAGAATAAGCCAGCATTCGTCTGAAGTCCTTCTGAGCTATAGCCATAATAGAACCAATAATTATCCCAGCGGCTGCCAGCAAACCCATCACCTGCAGGGCTTTGTGTACTGGACCAGCACTAGCTACCATTACAAAGAAGAAAAATCTTAACGCTGCATAAGCCGGTACTTTGGCCATTACTCCTGCAATAAGAGCTGTAGCTGCAGGGTGAGAATAAGTGTAAGCGTCAGGCTGCCAACCATGAAGTGGGAACATAGCCATCTTAATCCCCAAACCTATCACAATCATAACAATAGCAACAATTACTGCCGAGGAATCCATTAAAGGCACAAGTATTTCTGCTAAATCAGCCATATTTAAGGTTCCTGTTGCTCCATAAAGATAACCAACACCTAAAAGGTAAAAAGAAGCACCAATTGTACCGATTAATAGATAACGGAAAGCGGCCACCGTTGCTCTGTTGCCACCGGCAGCTATCAGCGCATAACCGGCTAGTGAAGAAATTTCTAGGAATACATACAGGTTAAAAACATCACCAGTTACCATCATCCCTAGAAGCCCTACAGATAATAATAAGAAGAGTGAATAGAAAATTCCCGTTTTAAACTTGGCATCCTTTTCTAGAAAAGGCCCGGCATAGATAGCTACAACCAAAGCCACAAAGGCAATTAAGACTGCCATAATACTAGATAATGGATCATAGACATATTCGATACCCCAAGGCGGTGCCCAGCCGCCAAAGTGATAGTTCAATGTGCCTTCGTTGAGAACTTGGATTAAAACTGTTACTGCACTTATATTGGCTACCAAGAGAGCCATTATCGTCAATAACTTTACCATAGTTTTTGAAAAATAGGCTACTAAAGGAGCAAGAAGAGCAGCCGCTAGGGGCACAACAACAATCAAAGCTGGAAGTTGCTCTCTCATTTGTTCATCCTCCGTAGAATCACATCTTCCTCTATTTCTCCGTAGTGCTTTTGAATCCTCATTAAAAGAGCCAAAGCAACACCGGTAGTACTCAAGCTAACAACAATAGCTGTCAGCATTAAGGCATGCGGAAGTGGATTGATATAGTGTTCAACTGTAGTATCGGCACCCCATAAAACAGGCAGAGTTGCACCTAGCTTCTGGCCTAAGATCAAGAAAAAGATGATAACCGCAACCTGCATGATATTCATGGCCATCAATTTTTTCACATAATTATTATTAGCTAGAATTCCAAAAAAGCCCAACAAGAAAAGTATGGCCACCAGCCAATAAATTAAAGAATTAGTAAGAAATTCATACATTATTAAATGGCCCCTCCTCTCCAGTTAAAACAGAAAAAATAGCTATAATCGTAGTCATAACGCACATGGTTACTCCAATCTCTATCCATAAAATACCCCATACATGAAATTCAGCTAGTTCATGCAGCATCAAGGGCAAACTTTCATATTCTAAAAACTTACCACTAAAGAGCATGGTTGTAAAACCTGCGGCAGCGTAGATAAAGGTACCAATGCCAGCTAGGATTAGGGCCTTACTACCTCCAATATTAAATATTGCTTTTTTTCCTTGAATCATTTTGGACAAGAGCACTCCTACAGCTAAGAGAGCACCTGCCTGGAAACCCCCTCCGGGCCCATACTCCCCGAAAACTAGAACATATACACCATAAACAATAGTAAAGGGTACGAGGACTCTAAAAGCTGTATCTAAAACGATACTAGAAAAAGGATGTTTCATTCTTCATCCCCGCCTTCCTTCATGCCACGTAATATCATCGCTGCTGCAATTCCAGCAACAAAAATAACTGTTGTTTCACCTAATGTATCAAAGCTACGATAATCAGCCAACACGGCAGTTACTAGGTTAGGAGAACCTGTCTCTTTTTTAGCATTCTCAATGTATCTTGGAGATACATGAGTAGATGCCGGAGAATTTATATCACCTATCTGAGGCAAATCTGAGGCAGCATAAAATAATACAAAGGCTAAAGCAATTGTTAATAAAGCTGCTGTTTTTTTCATCTAGCTGCACCTCCGCTTTAAATTGTTGAGGGCCGACACAAAGAATACTGTTGAAACTACACCAATAACAGCTTCAGTAAAAGCCACGTCTGCTGCACCTACAATCAAATAGATAAGAGCAACAAAATAACTAAAGGCGCTAAAGAGGATAACGGAAGCTAAAAGGTCTTTAGCACTCAAAGCCACAATGCCTGTAACAATTGCTAAAATCAAAAGTACTATCTCTATAATAAATACATGCATTTTCCTAATCCCCCTTCATCCATGGTTTAAGACCACATCTATAAGCCTCGCGACATATAATATGGGTACCAATGGGATTAGCAAATAGAATAAAAAATGCAATAATAAGAAATTTTATACCCGTAATGTTAAATCCCTCATAAATAGCCAACCCCGTAAAACTAAGAATCATCCCTAGAGTCTCACTTTTACCCGAGGCATGCAAACGTGTATAAAAATCGGGAAGACGGAGAACTCCAATAGCAGCTACAGTAATAAAGAAAAAGCCAGATAAAAGAAATAAGATAGCTAGTATTTTCACTTTTTCAGATCTCCTTTCCTCCTACATATTTAGCAATAACGACTAAACCTATAAAGCCTAGGATAGCATAGGAAAGGGAAATGTCTACGTACATGTCAGGGCGTTTGTCAATATAACCAATCAAAATTAATAAGAGTATTGTATCAGCTCCAATCACGCCTAGACCATTTAAACGGTCATAGACACTAGGACCCTGAAAAACGCGGAACATCATGGCAAAAACCATAATTCCAATTCCCACAATCAAACCCATAAAAAAAATATCCATGGTCACTTGGCTTGTCCCCCCTTCTGGTTAGCTACCATCTCTTCCTCGTTCTCACAAAAAACATTGCTAATTCGCCTCATCATTTCCCCTTGTCCATTTTCCAAACCGTCTGCAGCACCTAAAGTTAGAGCATGGATTGAATAGACACCTTCTTCACTAATATTCATAGTAATAGTTCCTGGGGTCAGAGTAATAGAGTTAGCTAGTGTCGCATGGGCTAATGGGTTCAACATAGGACGTTTAAATTTTACAACATGAGGGTCAATAGGCATTTTAGGATCTAAAACTATCTTGGCTACATCAATACTGGCTTTAACAATTTCCTTAAGAAGGAAAACCCAATAGAATGCATATTTAGCATAAGGAAAGTCAAAGGCATAAAAATATCTCTTACCATCTTCAGAAGGCAGACGCAATAGCGGCATTGTTACCCAGACAGTAACTAGTACTGTACCCAGACCCATTAACAAATACTTAACTTCAGTCTTTCCAGACATAAGAATCCAGAAAATAAATAAAATTGCTGTTAAACTAATAAAATGTTTTGTTTGCGATGTTCCAATTGTATTGACATTTTTTTTCATCCACATTACCACCTAAAATAAAGTAGTTTACATTGTAACATACAAATTTAAATTCCTTTATAGGATATCAAAAAACTTTATATTCAGTCAATGTTTTAAAATATTATTATCCTAAAGAAAGTTCATCATCAGAAAAGTTCATCATCTTAATCACAAAATTAATTACAGAATTAACTACAAAGGGTTTGTCATGGATAGTATTGCTTTCTTTCACCTGCACTAGTTAAGTATACCACCCTTTTGATCATTGCATTTGTTATCATTCGTCTACACATGAGACAGGGTTCCCCTGAAGCATCTGTGCCATCAAAATTAAAACCTGCTATGTAAATTGTGGAATCTTTCATTTTTACAGGGTCACCATTGATAATTGCATTTTGTTCAGCGTGGACCGCTACACATAATTCATATCGTTCTCCCTTTGGGACTTTAAGCTTATCTCTAACGCACTGTCCCACATCCACACAATTAGCCTCTCCTCTTGCGGAGCCATTAAATCCTGTGCTTATAAGTATTTTATCCTTGACTATGACAGCACCATAAAATCGTCTTAGACAGGTAGATCGTTTAGCAACAACTTGAGCAATTTCTATAAAATATTCATCCCATGTAGGTCTTTTAATTATACTCATTGGTTTTCCCCCAAAATGCTACAATTATATGATTTATTTATCATTATCATACCATAGCAAGGGCAATCTGTGAAAAAAAATATAGACTTTCTGAAACAACAAAAGCCCGGCGAAAAACGCCGAGCTCAAAAAGAAAGACTTCTATATCCTACTTTTACTTTACCACGCAGCTAAGCGTCCGTAGGTAGCTTTGTCTAAACGGGCGCTAACTTCCTGATTAGTTCAGCAGGCCAATGAATTGGCAAGTTTCACTTTACTTCCATGTCAGGATAAAGGGGGTATTTTGTAGTTAATTCTGCTACTTTTTTCTTTACTTCTGTTCTTTCAGAGTCTGTTCCTGTTAATGCTTTGTTTATGCACCATGCTACTACTTTCATGTCTTCTTCTTTTAGTCCTCTGGTAGTTACAGCTGGTGCACCTATCCTGATGCCACTTGTTATTGTAGGTTTCTCTGGGTCATTTGGAATTGCATTTTTGTTTACTGTAATTTTGTACTCATCAAGGGTTTCTTCTGCTTCTTTTCCAGTTAGATTCTTGGGCCTTAAGTCTACTAACATTAGATGGGTATCTGTTCCACCAGACACTATTCTAAATCCTTCTTCAGTTAGCGCCCCAGCAAGGGCAGCTGCATTTTTAATAACCTGCTTCTGGTAATCTTTAAACTCAGGCTTAAGAGCTTCCTTGAAAGCTACTGCTTTAGCCGCTATGACATGCATTAACGGACCACCTTGCATACCAGGGAAAACTGCTTTATCAATTGCTTTTGCATATTTTTCTTTGCAGAGGATCAGTCCACCCCTAGGTCCTCTTAATGTTTTATGGGTAGTACTAGTCACAAAGTCTGCATAGAGTACTGGGTTTGGATGTAAGCCTGCTGCTACTAGACCAGCAATATGTGCCATGTCTACCATGAACATTGCCCCTACTTCATCGGCAATTTCTTTAAATTTATCAAAGTGAATAGTTCTTGGATATGCACTTGCGCCAGCTACTATTAGTTTTGGTTTAACTTCTCTTGCCAACTTGGCAAGATTGTCATAATCAATTTGCTCAGTTTCAGGATCAACACCATAAGGATGAAAGTCATAATATTTACCTGACATATTCACTTTACTTCCATGGGTAAGGTGTCCTCCATGAGCAAGGTTCATGCCTAAAACTTTATCACCTGGATCTAGAATTGAAAAGTAAACAGCCATATTAGCCTGGGCACCTGAATGAGGTTGAACATTAGCATGATCTGCCCCAAATATTTCCTTAACTCTATCTCTTGCCAAATTCTCCACAATATCAACATACTGACAACCACCATAGTATCTCTTCCCAGGATATCCTTCGGCATACTTGTTGGTTAATACAGTTCCTTGGGCAGCCATTACTGCTTGGCTTGTAAAGTTTTCTGAAGCTATCAATTCTAGGTGACTGTTTTGCCTTTCTAGTTCTAGAAGAATCGCTTCTACTGCTTCTGGATCTACTTTTTTAATTATTTCTAAATTCATCAGTTTTCCCTCCTATTAATTAAGAATTCCTTTTAAATTCTGAATTCTGATTCCACTTCTGCTTAGGTGACAAACGAAACGTCCCTGTGTCACCTGTTGTATTTTCTCTCAATCTCTGTAACCTTGTCTACTCTTTTTGAATGTCTACCGCCTGCAAAGTCAGTTTTTAGCCATATATCTATAATATCCATTGCCAAACCAGGGCCAATAACTCTTTCTCCTAAGCAAAGTATATTAGTATCATTATGTTCTCTTGCAGCCCTTGCGGAAAAAGTGTCGTGACACAAGGCTGCTCGGATACCTGGAACTTTATTAGCAGCAATTCCAATACCTATTCCAGTCCCACATACACAGATCCCTCTGTCGAAGCCTCCCTGTGAAACAGCCAAGGCTACCTTTTCTCCAAACTCAGGATAGTCCACTGATTCACAATTATATGTACCCATATCTGAATGCTCTATTCCCTTTTCCTTTAGAAATTCTATAACTTTCCCCTTCAGCACAAAACCACCATGGTCACTAGCTATTGCTACCTTCATAGTTTCACCTCTTCCTACTATTTATTTAAACTATTAATAACTTGTCCAAAAATTATTCTGAGGTTTTCTTCTAATTCATCTGCACATTCCTCATAAACCTGAATAGGCTGTCCAATTGGGTCGTAAACATCTATATCAAGCATTTGTTCTTCCAACCTTTTTAAATCTTCTCTCTCTCTTTTGGTTGATGCATGAAACCTAATGTGCCAATCTTGGATTTTTTTCTCAACATTTAGAAGCTGTTCTTTGAGCTGCTTTTGCTGTTTTTTTAGAGAATCAATTTCGTTTTTGTTTTCTTTATAGAATTCAACTTCTTTATCCTCTAATCTGCCAGCTAGGTCTATAAGTTGTTCTTCCACTTCCTCTTGAGAATCCAAATTGCGAACGTATTCTTTTAAAGTAAAGACCTTTTCTTGTGCCTTTGGAACCATTGTCAAAACATGCTGTTTATGGTTTCTGGTCATTGTTAGAACTAGGTCAGCCTCTTCAATTAATTCTGGTGTTAATTGCTTTGCTGTATGTTTTTTTAAATCTAAACCTCTTTCTTCCATGACATTAACTGCACACTCTGGCGCTTTACTATCAGGTATTACTGAAGTTCCTGCCGAAACAACCTTTACTCTTTTTTCGGCATCTTTTTCCTTGATGATACCCTTTGCTATTGCTCGAGCCATTGAACTTCTACAGGTATTTCCTGTACAGACAAATAATATTGTAAACACTTGGTTTTCCCCTCCTAGAAAAAGAACATCCTAATACCAATAGCAACTAATATAGCTCCACCAATTATTTGAGCTTTATCTCCAAACCATCCACCTAATTTTTTCCCAAATATAAAACCTGCAGCTGTCATAATGCCTGCAACTAAACCTAATGTAAGCACAGTTAGAATTAGATTAAACTGTAATGCTCCAAGACCAAACCCTACTGTTAGGGCATCTAGGCTTACACTACTAGCAAGAACAATAATTCCCCAAAAACCTGCTGCAACTCTAATATTATTTCCTTTTTCATTAAGAAATCCGAGTGGCTTTAGTGCCATAGGAACTCCATCTCCTTGACCACCCTTAATTCCCCCTCGTATCATTAATATTCCTATAAAGGCTAAAACTAAGGAACCCACAATTGCAGCTAGTCTGCCAATGGCCCTACCTAGTAGTACTCCTAAAGATAAGCCTACAAGAGGCATTATAACATGAAATACAAGAACAACGAGGGAGATAATGATAATTTGTCTATTTCTTATTCCATAAGTTCCAATACCTATTGCCATGGAAAATGCATCTGTTCCTAGAGCTACTGCAATGATTAATACAGTTATAAACTCCATTATTTACCTCCCTCTGCTCAATTACGATGTTTTTTCATTAACTCATCTGCTCCTTATTATTCCTTAAAACTTCGTATTTAAATCTATAATTCAGAAGACAGAAGACAGAAGACAGAATAAAATCTAAAGAACTTAGTGCTCTTATTCTGACTACTGGCTACCGACTCCTGACTCCTAGCTTTAGATTATCCATGAATAATAGTCAAAACTATAATAACACCAAATCCTATAATTGCTCCTAATCTCGCATAGTTTGGATGTCTCTGACGCGCTTCTGGGATAAGTTCAAAAAATACTATGTAACTCATTGCTCCTCCAGCAAGTGCAAGTAAAAACGAAATTTTTTCAGGTGAGATGCTTATTATAAAAAGGCCAATTAAAGTACCAATTGGTGTAAAAAGGCTTACGAAACCAATAACAATTAAAATTGTTACTGGTTTCATTCCTCCCATTCTTAATGGTGCCGCTGTTGCCATTCCTTCGGGTATATTATGAAGTCCTATTGCTAGGGCAATTAACCAACCGAGATTTTCCTTGGCAGCATACCCTACTGCTATTGCAATACCTTCAGGCAGGTCATGTAGGGCTATTCCAATGGCAATAAGATAGCCCATATTTAAGAGATATCTCATATCCCTCTGAGCCGGAGTTGTAGGTGAGATTATATTTAGCAGTTGATCCATGAGGAGTAAAAACAGTATTCCAAAAATAAAGCCATAAAACGTGGTTAAAATTGTCCCATATGTATAGGCAGATGGCAACAAGTCTAAAACCACTACCCCCAGCATAATTCCAATTGCCAATCCGAGAAAAACCGCCAGAGACTTCTCTGTTGGCTTCCCCAGAATTAAAACAGATAATCCCCCCAAAAAAGTTGCAAAGCCTGCTAATAAGCTTAGCAATAAAACCTGTAGCATAGATTTTCTCCCCTCTAAACAAAATCAAAACCCTGCTACAAGTTTATTCAACTAAAAACTCCAGTATTACTCAGCTTTTATAACTCTATTTCCACTCGCCTTTAATAGACGATTCATGATTGCTACACCGAGTCCTTTTTCAGATAAGCCTTCTGTCAAAATAACATCCATATTAAATTTATCACAATTACGAAGCAAATGGTAGATTCTCGATGCAATTAATTCCTGCTCATGTTTTGAACCTAGGCTTGCCTTATAGTCCGGTTGTTTGCTGTCAATAATTTTGAGGATTTCATCAGTAGCGATAAGGGCTACCCTATTGCCATTGCTTTTATATTTTTTAACAAGCTCATTTAGCTTGGATGCAACCATTGTAGGATCATCACCTTGTACTAAATACATATCTCCCCTAGGTGCATAATGAATATATTTTACACCTGGTGATTTAGGAGCTATTCTATTATCACTTAAACCAGGATCATAATGAACTTGTCCAACTACACTTTCAAGCATTTCCTTGGTAATCGCACCTGGTCTTAGAATAGTTGGAGTGTCACCTGTAAAGTCTACTACTGATGATTCTATACCCCAACGACTAGGCCCACCATCCACAATCATCTCAATTTTGCCCTTTAGATCTTTTAGAACATGAAAACCTGTAGTGGTACTAGGCCTACCTGACAGATTGGCACTAGGTGCTGCAACAGGTACCCTGGCAAGCTTAATTAGCTTCAATGCTATAGGATGGGAAGGTATCCTAACAGCTACTGTTGGTAAACCAGCAGTAGCCTCATAAGGAACTTGAGGGTTCTTAGGCAAGACTAAGGTTAATGGTCCTGGGCAAAAGGCATTTATGGCCTTTTTAGCTTTCGCAGAAACATAACTAGCTATATCCATAACATCTTTTGTAGAAGCAACATGTAATATTAATGGATTATCCATTGGTCGGCCCTTAGCAATAAATATTTTTTCAAGGGCGTCTTCATTAAAACCATCTGCTCCAAGACCATAGACTGTTTCAGTTGGAAAAGCAACAAGCCCTCCGTCTCTAATAGTCTCGGCTGCTTCTTTTAAAATCATTATGTTAGGATAAAGTGGATCCACTTTTCGGTATTTTGTAATCATAATTTGCTCCTTTGGCATGAAACTAGTTTTCTAAGTATTAGCTATCGAACGAATAACCTTATCAAAGGTGGGGATAAAATTGTTGTAATAATTGCCATTATTACCATAACAGTAAAAATCTCAGGGCTTATTAAAGCTGTATCATTACCAAACTTGGCAACAATTAGAGCTACTTCGCCCCTGGCAACCATGCCTGCACCCACTATAAGTGATGCTCTTTTAGGCAAGCCTCCTATGAATGCACCAAATGCACACCCAAAAAACTTACTTACTACTGCTACCATAGTGATTATTATTGTAAAGAATATGAGGTCTGTTGAGATAGCTCCTAATTCTACTTCAAGTCCTATCCCAGCAAAGAAAAATGGGATAAAGAATGAATACCCTACAGTTTCTATAGATCTAAGGAGGCTTCCTCCCTGATTAACAGTTCTAACCATTAACCCAGCAAGATATGCCCCTATTATTCCCGCTAAACCCATATACTGGGCAGCAACGGCGTAAATTAGAGCTATAATTATACAAGTAGTCACTAGTGGAACGGAAACCTGCATTTTACCTGTTATTTTAAATAGAAATGGAAAAAAGAATTTACCTATAAATAGTGCAGTTCCAAAAAATAGCATTACTTTAAGCAATATTGTACCTACATGCAGGGTGCTTAATCCGCCTATAGAAATACCCACAACTAGACTTAAAATTACAAGACCTATTATATCATCTAAAACAGCTGCTCCGAGAATTGTGAACCCTTCTTTTGATTGTAGCTTTCCCAATTCTCTTAACACTTGTACAGATATACTTACAGACGTTGCAACTAGAACCACACCTATAAATGCTGATGTTCCACTTCCATATCCAAAGAGCAAACCTATCATAAACCCAGCCACTAGGGGAAATGTAACCCCTAATAAGGCAGAGTAGGTTGCTGGACGTAAGCTTCTCAAGAGCCTATTGGTATTGGTCTCAAGACCTGCCAGAAACATTAGTAAGATGACACCTATTTCCGCTAGTCCTTTTATAAGCGGGCCTTGGGTTACTAGCCCCAAAATGGAGGGCCCAATGATTATGCCTGCTAGTATTTTACCAAATACAGAGGGTTGACCAAGGGTCTTACTAATATGACCAAATACCTTTATGACCGCAAGTACTATTATTACATCAATGATACTCTGATTATTTTGGAAAAAGTTCCCTGCATATACCATTATATTTGAAGAAAAAAACCAATCCATTATCTATCTCCTAACATTTTTTAGAACTTTAGAACTAAGTTCCCTCTATATAAGAATATGTTAAGAAGAGTAATATAGACTTTATATGACTATCAAGTTAACTCAAAATATCTAATCTACCAACCTGTATATATGAGACGTAGTATACAGGAGAATTCTGCCTTTTAAGAAGTCTTCAGAATTAGTCAGTTTTACTTTATACCAATAACCACCCTATCATGTTGCTGGTAATCTTTTATTATTTCTATATCTCTAAAGCCCTCTTTTGTGCAAATACTACTTACAGAAGCACTTTGATCGTACCCTATTTCAAGGGCTATGTATCCATCTTTAGTAAGTATTGAGTATGCTTGGGGAATAAGTCTTCTATAAACATCCAAGCCATCTTGTCCTCCATTTAGAGCAAGGCCTGGTTCAAATTGAACCTCTTTCATTAAGGTTTCAACTTCACCTGAGGGTATATAAGGAGGATTTGAGACAATTAGATTGGGCTTGAGTTGAATATTTTCTAGGGGTTCTAATAAATCTCCTTGGAGAAAAGTTATACTTACCTTGTGTCTATTACAGTTGTTCTCAGCCACCTCAATGGCTCTTTCACTTATATCTATCGCATAAATATCCCAAGCTGGTCTAAACTTTGCCAAAGAAACAGCAATTGCGCCACTACCAGTGCCAACATCTACTGCTATTGTACCCGGGGGCAGATCTTTTTTTAAGATACTTTCTACAAGTACTTCTGTGTCATATCTAGGTATTAAAACACAAGGGTTTACATTAAGCTCTAAACCCATAAAATCCTGAGTTTCAGTTATGTATTGTAATGGATAGCCAGTTCTTCTCAATTCAATTAGCTCGAAAAATCTTTTAGCTTCTGTCTGCAATAATTCCTCTTGCATATTCATCAACATAGTATGCTTCTGCCACTTAAGGGTGAAACCTAATAAAAGGGTGGCCTCAAACCTGGCATTGCCCACCCCTGATCCTTCTAGAATTTTAACCCCTTCATTTATTAGATTAGAAATTTTCGTATCCATAATTAATCTTCTTCCTATCCTCTTACTCTACCCCTTTTAATTGCTGAGATTGGTCATGTGTTATAAGGGCATCAATTATGTCCTGAATGTCTCCCAGCAGTATCATGTCAAGCTTGTGGAGTGTTAATCCTATTCTATGGTCAGTTACTCTACCTTGTGGATAATTAAAGGTACGAATCCTTTCACTCCTGTCACCTGTTCCTACCTGGCTCTTTCTATCACCTGCCATGGCCTGGTGCTGTTCTTCTTGCGCTTTATCATAAATCTTGGCTCTTAAAACCTTTAGAGCCTTGTCCTTATTTTTTAACTGTGACTTTTCATCTTGACAGGAAACAACTATTCCAGTAGGAATATGTGTAACCCTAACAGCTGATTGCGTTGTATTTACAGATTGGCCACCAGGGCCACTTGAGCAAAACACGTCAATCTTTAAATCATTTTGATCAATTGCAATATCCACTTCCTCTGCTTCAGGTAAAACTGCAACTGTAGCGGTTGAAGTATGAATCCTTCCCCCAGACTCTGTTGAAGGAATTCTTTGAACCCTATGGACGCCACTTTCGTATTTCAATAAGCTGTATGCACCGTGACCTTCTATCAAGAAAGCCACTTCTTTAAAACCTCCAATATCAGTTTCATGGGAGTTTAAAACTTCTACCTTCCAGCCTTTACTTTCAGCATATTTTACATAGAGTCTAAAGAGGTCTCCTGCAAAGAGGGCTGCTTCATCTCCACCCGCTCCACCTCTAATCTCCATAATAACGTTTTTGCTGTCATTTGGATCCTTCGGCAAAAGAAGTAATCTAAGCTTTTCAGCAAGTCGTTCCTTGGTTTCTGTAGCTTTATCCTTTTCCATCTCTACCATTTCTTTAAAATCAGCTTCAAGTCCCCCTTCTCTAAGAAGTCCTTCAGCCTCATTGTAATCTTCTACCGCCTTCTTATAGGCTCGATAGGCGGTAACTACATCCTGTAGATCTGAATGAGCCTTTGCTACCCTTTGTAGTTCCTTTTGATTTGTTAAAACCTTTGTATCTGTCATCATTAGATTTAGCTCTTCATATTTTTTATCAAGGCTTTCTAACTTATCAAACATTTATTTCACCTCTATTGTAAGTTTCAGGATAATTAGGCTCTTCTTTTGAAACGAGCGCTTTTAATGCAGTAATTGCAACCTCTAATTGGGAATCATCAGGTTCTTTAGTTGTTAACTTTTGTAACCATAATCCTGGTGTAATCAAAAATTTAACCCAGCCTCTATTAGAGTTCTTTCCAGTATATTTTATTAGTTCATAGGCTGTGCCTGCCACTATAGGCATTAATAATAGCCTAGAAGAAAATCTCCACCAAATATTTTCGGTATCTATAAAAGAGAAAAGCAAAAGTGCCAGCACCATAACTATCAATAGAAAACTAGTACCACATCTAGGATGAAGCGGTCCATATTCACGACAGTTCTCAACTGTAAGCGGTTTTCTAGCTTCATATGCATGTATTACCTTGTGCTCTGCACCATGGTATTGAAATACCCTTTGAATATCATTCATTCTAGATATAGCTACGATATATCCTAAAAAAATTGCTATTCTTAGTATGCCCTCAATAAAGTTTTGCCAAAAGTAATTCATATTTCCCTGTAAAAGATAAGCTAATCCTGTCGGTATTACCACAAAGAGTACTACTGCTAGAATAAATGCTAAAGAAATTGTAAAAAACATTTCTTTTGAAGTTATCTCTTCATCGTCCTGGTCAGCTGCTTGGTTTGCAGAATAGGTTAACACCTTTATCCCTAGGACCAATGATTCTATTAATGCTAGAACCCCTCGAAGTAGAGGTAGCTTAAATATGGGATATTTATTTGATAACGACTTTATATGACGCCGATCAAGGATGATTTCATCTGTACCCTTGCGCAAAGCAACGGCTATTTCATCCTGACCCCTCATCATTACCCCTTCTATGACTGCCTGACCACCATAGGAGAATTTTTCCTTAGACATACTTACCACAACCTTTACTTTCAGAAGTCGGAAGTCAGGAGTCAGGAGTCAGAATAACCTTAAAACCTTGCCTCTTGCCTCTTGAACATTATATCAGAACATATATGATTTAACTAGCAACTGAAATGCAAAAATGCAGAAGTCAGAAGTTATACTAACTTGATAGTCATGTAGCTACACAGCAAAAAACGGAGCAAATGCTCCGTTATTGTTAACCATCCATACCATATTTCTTTTTAAATCTTTCAACCCGGCCACCTTTTTCAACCAAACGTGATTTTGAACCGGTATAGAAAGGATGGCATTTCGAGCATACTTCAACCCTAATTTCTTTACTCGTAGACTTGGTCTCAAATGTAGTACCACATGCACAAGTTACTGTTGTAGCCTCATATTTTGGGTGAGTATCTTTTTTCATCTGAAGCACACCCCTTTCCCTTAAAATTATGTGTTTTTAGTATGTTATAACTATAGTTATAAACAGGATTCTTGCTTCATATGGAGTCATTAATCCATGAAGCTTAGAAACCGTTATCCAGGGACGTAGCACCGCTTATATCCCACTTATATTTAGCGATGGTAGTCATCGGATAAAACTGTTACACAAACTGTTGACATTATAGCATAGAAAAAGAGGCTTTGCAAATAAAATAACAACTATAACTATCTTAGAAATCTTATGGGATCTACTCTGTTTCCATCCATTATTATCTCAAAATGCACATGAGGACCTGTAGCATTACCAGTAGTTCCTATTGTAGCAATTGCTTGTCCTGCTACCACTTGTTGTCCTTCTTTTACAAGGAGTTGGTTGCTATGAGCGTATAGTGTTTGATTTCCATTGCCATGATTTACAATAACTGTTCTTCCATAGACATTTAACCAACCTGCAAATTCTACCTGACCACTACGAGTTGCTTTAATCTTTGTACCCCTAGATGCTGCTATATCAAGTCCATGGTGAAAACCACTACTTCTAGGCCCATATGGGGAAGTTATCTGTCCTGTACACGGCCACAAAAAATTAGATATTGTACCACGATTTGCTGTTGATACACTTCTCAGTCTGGTATTACTGCTACCAGTATTACTCACAGGAACTGTGTTTTGGACTCCTGGAATAATAAGCTCCTGACCTATTGCTAGTAGATTAGGATTTACTATTCCATTTACCTTTGCTATTTCATTAACAGTTACATTAAATTGATGGGCTATCCTATTTAAGAAATCGCCCCTTTGAACTGTGTAAACTACTTCCTTTTCAACTGGAAGAACTAGTATCTGTCCCGGCCTAACAGCATTTTGAGACAAGTTATTCATAGCTACAACCATTTCTACATCAGTTCCATAGTTATAAGCTATGTCCCATAAAGTATCCCCTGGCTTAACCTGATACAAAGCTGTATGGGAGTTAACCCTTGCCGCTATCTCAGAACTTACCTGTCCTGATAACAACAACTGCTGTGTCATAGCATTAATATCATTAGCAGCTACATCAGTTGCTGTAAAAGCTATAACCATAAATACTACCAGCAGAAGGCTAAGTATCGATTTTAATTTTTGGTGATACATTTATTTCACCTCTTCTTATTTCATTATTAATTTAACTTTCACTTGATTTCTTGTTACCTTTTCTAAAGAAATTGGTATCTTTTTCTATTTGGGCCGTTCACAGGTTATTTTAGCCCCGTTTCTACAAAATTATACATTTTTAGGTCAAATCAAACTATATTTTATGGAATTTTATACTAATAAGGTAATATTTGGCTCTAAGAAAGGTCTACCTACGGCTGCTAAAGTGAATAAAAGATAGTAAAAGACCCTCTAAGCTTGGATACTTGAACTGCCCCTGTCAAGTAGACAGTAGGCAGTTCATATGCTCCCTTTGAAGCAGCTTAAAAGGTCTTATGTTTTTACTTTTTACTTTTACTTACTTAAGCCTTAATGTTGCTGTCTTTTCCAGATGGTGGTGCGGACAATGCTTTAACTGCCATGACTATTAATACTATGGCTAGTACAAATAATGCGGCACCAATGCCTACTAGCAGGAAGTTGCCTGCTACTAAATTACTCTGGAGAAGAAGAACAGTAGCAATCAAGGTAGCTGCAAACATAAATATTGTTGGTATAGTTAGCATTTTATTATTTTTACCTGATTTTTTCAACCAAACTGCTACCGTAATAAGAGATAGTGCAGCCAAAAGTTGATTGGCAGTCCCAAACATTGGCCAAATTAATGCCCATCCACGAAATGCCAGAAGACCCCCAATAAATACTGTAATACCAGTTGCTACAAAGCGATTTCCTAATACTGCCTTTTCATTGCCATCAGCTATAAAGTATTCTTGGAAAATGAAACGGCCTAAACGTGTTGCAGTATCTAAGCTAGTTAAAGCAAAAGCCGATAAAGCAAGTGCACCAAATTGCTTGCCAATTTCAAATTTTATTCCAAAAACTACTAGAAAATTACCTATTCCATCTGCAAAAACATTAATTGGCCCCCCTGCTAAAAGCTCAGTAAGCTTTGGACCAAGCAAATAAGCAGCTGTTATTAATGCTACGAGGGCAAGAACCCCTTCTATAAGCATAGAACCATAACCTACTAATTTTGCATCTTTCTCATTATTTAACTGTTTAGAGGTAGTTCCTGAGCCTACAAGGGAGTGAAAGCCAGATATAGCTCCACAGGCTACAATAACAAAGAGCATCGGGAAAAGATAAGTGTTATTTACACTAAATCCATTATACGTAGCCATTTCTAATTGAGGGTTTAACATCACTATTCCTATGACAGCTCCGCCTAAAATTGCGTATAGCAGGAATGAGTTTAAGTAGTCCCTAGGTTGCAGTAGAAGCCACACAGGTAAAACTGAGGCAACAAAAATATACACAATAAGCAGATACATCCAAGTGCTTGCGGAAAGTGCTAATGGTAATAATTGTCCAAGATAAATGCAAAGCAATAATAGTCCTATACCTAAAACAGTTGTAACAACAAGTCCCATTTTCTTTACATTTAGGGCGTAACCAAAGGCCATTGCCAAGAAAATAAATAGAATAGATGCAGTCCCAGCAGACGGAGTTGAAACAAAAGTATTTGCAGTAATATTAAGAAAAGCAGCAACGACTAAAATCAGGGTTAACCAGGCAAATATTGCAAAAAGCTTTTTACCTGTTTTTCCAATATTTGTCTCTATGACTTCACCAATTGACTTACCTCCATGTCGGACAGAGGCTAACAGAGACCCAAAGTCGTGAACTCCACCAACAAATATCGAACCAACTATAATCCATAAAGCTACGGGAACCCAGCCAAATATACTGGCAGCTATTGGCCCAACTATGGGACCAGCTCCTGAAATAGATGAAAAATGATGTCCTAGAAGTACTGGAGATTTAGCAGGGCAATAATCTACATTATCACATTGACTATGTGCTGGGGTAGGTTTAGTTGGATCTATACCCCATTGTTTTGCTAGCCAAGCACCATACGTTACATACGCAATTAAGAAACATACTATTCCAATTACTAGTACTAGTATAGCACTCATTTTTAATACCTCCTTCGTTACCTCCTATTTTTTATCACGCACTAACCGTCCATAATACCCCCTCTTCTTCAAGTAGGGGATAACGGACCCTAAGTTCCTGATTAGTTCAACTAACAATCAATGAAGATACTGATTGAAGTTTCACTTTATCTACCATCACTAAACAGGCCCTCATAGAATTTTTTTACCTCCTTTCCTGCAGAATTACAAATTACCTGTTTAGATGATAAATCTATAAGCAAAAATCTTATCTCACTCCAGCCATGTAGGTAAAACATATATGGCTTTTTGTAGCTGAACTTTTTGGCATGTGAAACTAATTCAGCTCCTGGTGGCTTTTCTGTGATTGCTACACCTGTTATTGCTGTTTTCATATGATCTGGATTGGGAGTTACCAGCTTGACAACTGCCTTTTTAAGTGTCATTATCATTTCATCAAAAATCAGGTTGTCGACCTTTTCATAGTACTTAACAAAACAATGTTCTTCATTATTAACACGCCATAAGGAAACATTCCTACTGCCAAAATATTTTTGGTTGCTTTGGTAAAAGTGTGCATAGATATCTAGTGGAAATGGAGCAAGATTTGGAACAGTTTTAACATCATGATAATAACTGTACAGGTCTGTCAGGCGATTTAAGTAGTAATTTTTATCCATATTACCTCAACACCTTGTTTCCATTTGTTGTCTTTGATGGTACTATTCTCCATATATTTATATTTTCCTGCTTTTTACACTCTATTTTAAGTTAGCTCTATATATGCTTCTCACTAATGAAATAAAACAAAATCCTCCCAGCTTCATGATAAGCTAGGAGGATCTTTTTTTATCAGAAATTAATGAAATTATTCTCTTTCATCAAAAACTCTTTTTGTCTTCTTTTCACTTCTAGGCAGCAAACCACAATCTACCACTTCTACATTAACTGTAATTCCAATTTTATTTTTAAAGTCAGCTTCAATTATTTTTTCCAGGTTAATGCAGCTAGTGTGCTTTTCTTTCTCCACCTTAATAAGCAGCTTGTCTCTGCCTTCTTTCCTAGATATAAATATCTGATATTCACTACTTAAGCCTTGAATTTCCTTTAATAGATTATCAACTTGACCAGGATAGATATTAACTCCCTTGACTTTAATCATATCATCAGTTCTACCTAATATTCTATCCAGGCGTGGATGTGGGCAGCCACACAAACAAGGCTCATTAATTATGCGAGTCAAATCCCTGGTTCTATAACGAATTAAAGGCATAGCTTCTTTAGTAAGTGTTGTAATTACCAGTTCTCCTAATTCTCCAGGTGGCAGGGGATCTCCTGTTATGGGGTCAATAATTTCCATGAAAAGGTGATCTGACCAGTAATGCATCCCCTGATGATACTTGCAATCAAGGGCAATTCCAGGTCCGTATACTTCGGTCAATCCATATATGTCAAATGCTTCTATGCCGAGAAGCTCCTCAATTTTGCGGCGCATTTTTTCTCCCCAGCGTTCTGATCCAAAAATTCCTGTTTTAAGATGTATTTTATCCTTGATACCCCTGCTGTGAATTTCCTCAGCTAATAAAAGTCCATAGGAGGAAGTTCCAATTAATACAGAGCTTTTAAGATCTATCATCATTTCCAACTGTTTATCAGTATTCCCAGGGCCCATTGGTACAGCCATTGCCCCAAGCTTTTCTACTCCAGCCTGGAAGCCTATTCCCGCAGTCCATAAACCATAGCCTGGTGTAATATGCACCCTATCTCTTTTAGTAACCCCAGCAAGTTCATAACAACGTTTCATCATTTGGGCCCACTGATCTACATCTTGTTGAGTATAGGGGATAACTACAGGTTTTCCCGTTGTTCCTGAGGAAGAATGAATTCTAATAACATCTTCTTCTGGTACTGCTAACATAGAAAGGGGCCCCCCTTCTCTAAGCTCATGCTTTTCAGTAAATGGAAGGTTGGAGAATTCATCAAAAGTGATGTCTAAAACAGGGCTATATCCTGTCTTGGCAAGTTTTTTCTTATAAACCTCAGAATTAAAATAAAGCCTATTTAACAGTTCAGTAACTTTTCTGCTTGGAAATTGATTTTTAAATTCATGTCTTTTCTCAACTAGCTCAGCTTGAATAGCCATTCTCATCTCACCTCAACTTTCAGTTATCAGAAGTCAGAAGTCTGAAGTCAGAAGTCTGAAGTCAGAATAATACTTCAAATTTTTATCTCCTGCTGTTACTAACTCATATAGATACACACCTGTTAGTGCAATTATCTGCTAACTCTGGTTAGCTAACAATGTTCCTTCTATCTCATATAAACCGCCAGCACCAGTATGGATAACATTAGTACCATGGCAGCTATATCCTTTATTTCTATTTTCCACTCTTTTAAATAGGTTCTTGGAACTCCTGATCCATAGGCTCGTGTTTCCATAGCTAGGGCTAAACGTTCTCCCTTAGCAAGAGATATTAATACTAGGGGCAGAGCAATTGGCACATAAGCTTTGATTTTCTTTAGAGGATTAGCTCCTTCAAGCCTGTAACCCCTTGCTTTTTGTGCTTCTTGAATTGCTTTCACCTCACTCATAAAAGTTGGAATAAACCTCAGGGAAGTCACAAACATAAAAGCATAGTCATAAGGAACCTTTAGCTTTTCCACTAAGACCATCATCATGTCCCTTGTTTGGGTGGTAGATAGAAAAATAATAAAGCTAAGTAAGATAATCATCATTCTTAACCCTATAGAAATTCCAAAGTAAATACCCTCCATCGTGACTGGAAGCCAATTTACTACAGGTATCATATAAAAAACAACAGTCCCCCATTTATAAAATACAATTTGAATAAGAAAAATAATAATTGCAAAAACAGTTATTGCCTTAAGAGATTTTAAGACTTCAATGGAAATTCTTGCAATAAAGCCACAGAAAATTACCATGGCTAAGATGATCATTAGATGTATAGGTGTGCTTACCATGATACTTAATGTCAAAAACCAGAGAGAACCAATAATTTTAGTCAATGGATGTAAATTATGAACTAACGAATTTCTAGTAATGTAGCTAGCTACAGAGGACATTTAGGTTGGCCTCCTTTGCAGCAAGGATCTCTTGAAAAAGTTCTGTATCATTTAATGTAGTTTTTTTTGATAGTTTTAATATTCTTGCAAGCTGTGTTACTGCAGGAATCTTTAGATGTGCTTTCTCTATTACTTGATCCAGATTAAAAACTTTCCTAGGAGTATTGTCAGCTATTATTTCCCCTTCTGAGACTACAATCATCCTCTTAGCATAATCAGCAACTAATCCCATATCATGAGTGATGAATATTATGGTATGCCCTTTTAAGTTTAGTTTCTTAAGGAGTTCCATTATTTCCAATCCTTCTTTATAATCAAGACCGGTGGTAGGTTCATCTAAAACCATTATGTCACTTTCCATTGCGATGACTGATGCCAAGGCCAGTCTTTGTCTTTGACCCTTGGACAATCGATATGGATATAGATTTGCATCTTCCATTAAACCAACTGCTGCGAGAGAATTTAACACAAGTTCTTCAAGCTTTTTGCCTGTTATTCCTTGATTTTTTGGTCCAAAGGCAACCTCGTCAAAGACAGTATCATTAAATATTTGATGGTCAGGATTTTGGAAAACATAGCCTACTGTTTGAGCTAATTCAGATACTGTCCGCTTTGCAGTATCCTTTCCATCAATTAGCACCTTACCTGAGCTTGGTTTAAGTAAGCCATTAAAATGCTTGGCCAGGGTTGTCTTACCAGATCCATTTTTCCCTGTGAATGCTATTATCTCGCCCCTTGCAATCTTAATATTAATATTTCTCAAGACATGGCTGGACTTTTCGTATGCATAGTCTAATTCTTCAACTTCTATTAGCATTTTCTCCAACTCATTTACCTCCCAACATAATTCCTTACCATAGCTTCAGCATCTAAAAGGTCTAATGGAACATCTTCCTTTAACCCTAACCTATATGCGAGGTTTACTAGCTGGGGTAGCTTTACTCCTGCTGATTTCAGCAAGGCATCCTTTGTGAGCACCTTAGCTGGTTCACCTTCTATAACTATTTCTCCTTGCTGCATTATCACAAGTCTCGTAGCAAAGGAAATTGCTTCTTCAATTTTTTGTTCCACAAGGACTATGGTAATTTTCTTTTCTTTGTTTAGCCGGTGAAGTAATTCAATTACTTGTGATGTACCAAAGGGATCAAGCTCTGACGTAGGTTCATCCAAGACCAAGATTGTAGGTTCCATTGCTAAAACTGCTGCAATAGCTACCCTTTGTTTTTGGCCACCAGATAGAGCATTTGTTGGTCTATATTTTAATTCCTCTATTCCCACTAGCTCTAACACATTACCAATTCTTTTAGTAATTTCTCTAGAAGGAACCCCTAGGTTCTCTAATCCAAATGCAATTTCTTCATCAACTCGTGCACATACGATTTGTGCTTCTGGATCTTGAAATACACTTCCCACCATTTTGGCAATGCTGCCAGTAGTAAGTTGTTTGCTGTTTTGACCTTCAAGAAATATATCTCCCTGCATCATCCCCCTCTGAAAATGAGGAATAACGCCGTTGATACAATATGCCATAGTAGACTTTCCGGCCCCAGCAGGACCGGTAAGTACCACAAATTCTCCAGGATTAATTGTTAAGCTTATATCTTTAATGGCATATTCATCTGCTTTTTCATATCTAAAACTGACGCGTTCTAAAGCAATTTGTGCCACTTTTTTTACCTCCAAACATTCGGTCCTTCTGGAACTAGCTGTTCAGAAACTTCTTAGCTGGGTAATATAAAAGTTGGGTAATAGTTGAGTTCAAAATCGCTACAGGAATTACTACAGTAATAAGAGCCACCCTTACCGCTTCTGTTGGTAAACTAAGTATTACCATATTTAATCCTAGGTAACAGATGCCACTTGCTAGTGTAGCCATAAATGCTATTATAAATGGTTTTAAGGAATATCCTTTAATTGATAGCTTTGGTAGTAATAAAATAAACATTAGTGCAACAACTGCTCCTACAGGTTCAGTAATCAGGTTAAGATAGGGAATAGGTGATTTTGATGTAACCATACTGATAGCACCTGCTGCGAAACCTATTCCTACTGCTGCAAATATATTTGGTCTTACAAGAATTATTGCTAAACAATACATGGCTATTACCCAGTTTGGAGTAATCCCCGCAATCGAAGGGGAAACAATTCTCAGTACTGCACCTATGGCTATCAAAACTGCTACTATAGCAATTTGTCTTGTATTGGTATTTTGTCCGGTTAATACAGCACCACCAGATCCAAGATTTATATCCATTGTTTCATTGGGTTTATTAGGTTCAATTACTTCATTAGTTTTAATTACTTCATTATGGTCACTATGATTTTTATTTAATTCACTTCTCATTTGTTTTTTCTCCTCCTTCAATGAAAGGGGACACACCTCTTTCTAGGCTGTTAATGTACATGCTCCTTCGCCGAGGAATGTCCCCAACTTATAGCTCTTTTTCCATTTAACACCTCTGCAACAAAACCAAAAAACCAGACCCATGAAATGAGTCTGGCTAATAAACATAATTAGACAGTCTAAGCTAAAGCTAATCTCTACTCGACTCAACTCATCTCTACTCATCTCCCCTCTATTCACTTTTCTTGCCTCAGCTAAACTCTTATCTCAACTAAACTCTTAAGCAAGCACTATTGCTGCTTAAAAAACATTATAGCATGGCAATAAGACAATGTCACGAAAAAAATTACTGGCTATCCATGTAGCTCAGAAGGCTGTGACTCTTTAATCCTTTCGCTCCATTGCCAACCTTCCAGCCAGGTGATCAATAAATTGTTTTGCAGTCCTTCCTGATCGAGAATTTTGCATTAATTCCCATTGAAGTGCCATTCTGTCCAGCAGTCTTTCTTCCATTTCTATGCCTCTTTGTTTTGCAAGGAAACGAACTATTTCGAGATATTCTTTTTGGGCTGGAGAAGTAAAATAGATTGTCATGCCAAACCTATCTGAAAGCGATAGCTTTTCCTGTAAGGAATCCTGCCCTCTAACCTCTTCATTTTCTGTCGAATAGTAATTCATGTCCTTGTCACTAAACTTTTCTTTTACTAGATGTCTCCTATTGGAGGTGGCATAGATTAGTACATTGTCTGGTTGTACCTCTACTCCACCCTCTAAGACCGCTTTTAATTCTTTGTATTGAGTTTCATACTCTTCAAAGGAAAGGTCATCTATAAATATTATAAACCGTTGAGGTTTTTCTGATAATTTTCTAAGCAAATTTGGAAGTTTTACAAGTCCATTTAGTGACACATCAATTAACCTTAAACCCTTTTCCCCAAACTCATAGATGAGCCCTTTGACTGTAGAGGATTTTCCTGTACCCCTATCTCCATAGAGTAATGTATTATTTGCAGTATGTCCATTTACAAACTGCTGGGTATTATCTATGATCTGATTTCGTTGACTATCCCAGCCTAACAGCTCTTTTAAGCGAATTGGATCTGGTTTACTGATTCCTTCTAGATATTCTCCATTATATTTAAATACCCAATACTGGGCAATTTCCCCAGTACCCCATTTCTTGAAAAAGAGAATAATATCTGATAGCAAATTTTCCCACTCATGGTTCTTGTGCAGAGTCTTTTTCAATAGATGCTTTTCTTGCTGATAGATTTTTGGGAAAACCCTTTGAGATCTTGACATAGTTCCTTCTATTTTAAAAATTGACTGCTCTAGAGGACCTCCAAAAACATTTTCCTCTACTTTTTGCCAATCAATGCTGTACAAGGTTTTTAGCTGTCTCAGATCTTCATTCACTACAGTTCCTATTAATGAGGAGATCTCTTCTTGTGACTCAGCTTGTCTTGTGAAAATATTATCTGAAATAAGTATTTGTTCAAGTATATAGTTTTGCCAAAGAGAACCTACTGGATATATGGCTTCTTCGCTTTCTACCAGCAGAGAATTTACAAGCTTGTAATAGGCTTCAACTTTTTCTATTTCTGAACAGTCTTTGAGAAGTAACTGCAGTAATATCCTCAGACTATCTAAACAGTTATGGTTTCTCATTTCGTGAAATATGCTTAATTTAGCAATTGCTAATGTATATTCCATAAAACTAATCTCTTTATTGTTATTATTTTCATGCATAGCAGCGCCCCCTGTTTACTTTCCTCATAATCTTATCACATATATATTACAATATATAACTAGAAAACAAAACTTTTATAAAAAGGTATTTTCTGAAGGCATAGAGAAAATTATAAACATGTCTCAAAAAATATTTGGAGGTTAGATAATGGAAAACCAACTAGCTAAGAAAACCTGTGCCTATTTTCAAGAGGGCTTCAATTGTTCAGAATCAATGTTAAAGGCATATCTAGATGTATATAAAAAAGACCCCAAATTGGGGGCTGCTGCTTCTGGATTTGGAGGCGGAATTGCCGGAAAGGGTTTTACCTGTGGAGCAGTTTCAGGAGCAATAATAGCAATAGGACTAGATTATGATAGACAAAGTAGTGAAGATAAAGAACTTTATGGAAAAGTTAGGGATAATTCCCGTGAACTTATAGAACAGTTTACAGAAATCCATGGCTCATCAAATTGCAAGGATTTACAGCCCTATGACCTAACAACAATGGAGGGTCGAGAAAAGCTTCATGCTGATCCAGAGGTAATGGTTAAATGTAAATCTTATTTAAGTTCAGCAGCTAAGCTTCTAGAAAAAGCTTTAAAATAAAATTGCGCGTGCGAGCCTCTAAGTATAGTTAAATCTGATACGCTCATAGACTGGCTGTAGCAAGGCAAAGATTATTGATGCAAGTGCAATAGGGTCAACAGATATTCCCCAAAAGAATACCCTCTCTAGGCCGGTTAATGCCAGGAAATCAATCAGCAAGGTCAACGATAGATAAATACCACCAGCAAAAGCTATAAGCTCAACTATTGACTCTGATAAGGTTCCTTCTTTAGGATCTATTGTCTTATATTGAGGTCTTCTTTTTTTATTTGACTTTCTTAAAACACCAGCACAATAGTAACAAACAAATATAAATAGCAATAAAATATAATCCATCAAAAATACCCCCTTTTGGTATAGTGTATGTTCTTACACAAAATGCGTACCAACTGGAGGGTATTAACGTACAGACATTCCTGAATTTTAACCAAAATATTTAAGGAAAAGGGACACACCTGTGAGTAGAACCAGGAATGTCCCCCATATGACTAAATCAGGTGGAGCAGAGTCTCCATCTGATTCCCCGATGTTCAGTGTTCAGCTTTGACTGAACGAGTTCACTTTGGAAATAGCTGGGGTAGGGCCCTTACTAAATCTGCATTGGTTTTAGTCTTTTTAAGAGCTTCTACTAGCATTTCAGTTACTTCAACTGTACCCATATTATTAGTAACCTTTCGGAAATTCCAGATAAGCTCTAATTCTTCTTTTGAAAGCAGCAGTTCTTCCCTTCTTGTGCCTGAACGCTTAACATCAATGCTAGGGAATAGCCTTCTATCAGACAATTTTCTGTCTAGAATTAGTTCCATATTACCTGTCCCTTTGAACTCCTCGAAAATTACTTCATCCATCCTACTGCCTGTTTCAATTAAAGCCGTGGCTAATATTGTCAGACTGCCCCCTTCTTCTATCTTTCTTGCAGCACCAAAAAATCTCTTAGGTTTATGAAGAGAAGATGGATCTACACCTCCCGACAAAGTTCTGCCGCTTGGAGGTACAACCAAATTCTGTGCTCGTGCAAGCCTTGTAAGGCTGTCCATTAAAATGATAACGTCTTTACCATGCTCCACAAGTCGTTTGGCTCTTTCCAAAACCATATCAGCTGCTTTAACATGGCTTTCAGGGGGTTCGTCAAAGGTAGATGCGATTACATCACCATGTACAGATCTTTCTATATCAGTTACTTCTTCAGGCCTTTCGTCTATCAATAGGACCATTAACTCCAAATCTGGGTAATTTGCATAGATGGAATTGGCGATTTTTTTAAGAAGTACTGTTTTACCTGCTTTTGGAGGGGCAACAATTAACCCTCTTTGTCCTTTACCAACAGGTGATATTAAATCAATAATCCTTGAAGATATATCTTGTAAATTACTTTCCAATGTTAGTCTTTCCATAGGGTAAACGGGAGTTAATGCATCGAAGTGGAGCCTTTTTGGGGATAATTCAGGGTCTAAACTATTAATGGATTCAACTCTCAAAAGAGCAAAATACCTTTCTCCATCCTTTGGGGGCCTAACTAGACCTGCCACTCTATCACCGGTTCTCATATCAAATCTGCGTATTTGAGATGTGGATACGTAAATGTCATCCTTGCTTGGCAAGTAAGAAAAAGGTCTTAAAAAACCATATCCATCAGGTAGAATATCTAAAATACCTTGGGCAAAAAGTTGACCATCCTTTTCGACTTTAGCCTTTAGGATCTCAAATATTAACTCTTTTTTACGCAACTTTGAATAGCCAGTAAGCTGGATTTGCCTTGCCATAGCATACAACTCTGCCATGGTCTTGTTTTCTAACTCAGCTATATTCACTTATAAACCTCCGATCAAGTATGTATTCTTTTCTTAATAATATAATTCTTAATGTTTAATTAGAATTAAGGAAACCAAAGAAAAATTAATTGGGTAATTATTTGGCGGGTAAGTAAGAGGACTTACAAACCTTCTTAATCATTAAGAAGATTTTACTAATAATAGTATAGCACTGGAAGTATATTCTAGTCAATTTGATCTATTCTTCCCCAGTTATGTAAGAATACAGGAGCCAACTGCTATGGAATGCAGAATATATCTTTTGTCTCCTGTATTCTGAATTCTAGTTTTCCATTAACTTAGCCTCGGATTTTATCCATCAATGGCTTTTTATCAAATCTATGCCATGCCTCTATAAATCTAACTGTTCCTGTGCGAGAACGCATTACAAGTGTGTGAGTAGATGCTCCTCGAGCGTTATACCTCACACCTCTAAGCGAACTACTATCTGTAATACCTGTAGCTGCAAAAATCACATCACCCTTTACTAAATCTTCAAGCTTTAACAGTTTAGTTTCGTCCGCTATTCCCATTTGGTGAATTCTTTCTATTTCTTTTTTATTTTCAGGTACCAGTCTTGCTTGCATATCTCCTCCTAGACAAGCTAAAGCAGCTGCTGCTAATACTCCCTCAGGTGCTCCTCCAATACCCATCATCATATCAACACCAGAATCCTCAAAGGCTGTAGCTACGGCAGGTGATACATCTCCATCTGTTATTAATCTTATTCTAGCTCCCGCTTTTCTAACATCATCAATTAGTTTTTTATGCCTTTCTCTATCAAGAATAACAATAGTAAGCTCTTCAACGCTCCTATTTAAAGCTTTAGATACTGCTAGTAAATTCTCCTCCACAGGTGCATCTAGACTAACTTTACCCTTTGCTAGGGGACCTACTGCAATTTTATCCATATACATGTCAGGGGCGTGTAAAAAACATCCTTTAGGAGCTACAGCTAGAACTGCTATTGCGCCAGTTAGACCCTTAGATACAATTGTAGTGCCTTCTAATGGGTCTACTGCAACATCCACACAAGGAAGTTTTCCTGTCCCAAGCTTTTCACCTATATATAGCATTGGAGCTTCATCCATTTCTCCTTCACCAATAACTACTGTACCATCAATATTCACAGTATCAAAGACTGCCCTCATGGCCCTAACAGCTGCGTCATCTGCAGCCATCTTATCTCCTCTCCCCATCCACCGAGCTGAAGCCAAAGCTGCTGCCTCAGTAACACGGGCAAACTCCAAAGCCAATTCTCTTTCCAAAACACTCAACTCCTTAAAATTTTCTAACCTTTTGTAAAGTATATGCATGACTTATATAGTTTAAACAGTTAAATTAAGAAAATCAATAGCCTCATCATTATCAGGAAATATCTCAAATATTTTATCCAGTCGGGTTAGTTTGAAAATCTCTTCTACATTAGGTTGTAGCTTGGTTACGCAAATCACTCCATCTCTTTTTTTAATTTTTTTCAACGAAGCAATAAGAACACCTAATGTACTACTATCCAAAAAATTCACTTCATGAAGATTGACTATGACTTTTTTTGCTCCTTTGTCAATGATTTCATTTAAGCTGTCTTTCAATTTAATAGACTGGTAGGCATCAATTTTTCCTGATACCGTTGCAATTTCTACTCCCTTTATCTGCTCCACTCTAACCTCCATGCTCCCCCCCCTTTAAAGAAAACTTAGCTTGCGACAGTAGTTCTAGCATTGTGTTCTTTGCAATGCATATGCCGAACAGGACGTTCTAATATCGGCTATGCAGCAGGACGCTGTGTTTTAGACGACAAAATACCAGCCCTGTGGGGCGCCAACCCTTTTAACAGCGCCGGTGGAAGCTTTACATAGTTTCTCTTTAATCTATGGATTTTGTTATTGTGATACTATTACCTTTTTCACCAAAATACATATCATCCACGTAGCTCTTAATTAGGAACAAACCTCTTCCTTCTTCGACAAATAAGTCATCTGGAATTTTATCAAAATACAGCTTTTTGTAATCAAAGCCTTTTCCAGAATCCGTTACCGTTACCTTGATGTTTCTATCCTCTAACCAGACTTCTACATCAATTGTTTTATTTGGATCCTTATTTGAACCATGTAAAATTGCATTTGACAAGATTTCACTTAGTGAAACCCTTAAAGCTGTAGCCCCCTTATTTCTCATGCCCTGTTGCTGTGCAATAAAAACAACTTCTTCTGTAATCTTACCAATCATAGAAAGATGAGCAGGCACAGTATACTTACCATAAGGAGTATTTAGTATTTCAAGACCAACAAGAATAAAGTCTTCTTGAAGATCATTGTCCTTCTTATTAAGATTATTGATCTCTTTTTCCACGCCATCTAGTAAAACATCTATATCACTTTCACAGTATTTAGAAACAATATCCAACAAACTGGCAGATTCCTTTGTGTTAAACAATGGAGTATACATAACTATTTTATCTCCCTTTGTTAGATAGACTTCCTTCTCCTCAAATTGAGCATTTTGGTTGGTCCCTAGAACAAGACCATCAGCTTCCAACAGGCTTATTCTCTTATTAAGCTTATTATAATATATTGGAGGTTCATGACCCCCATGAGCATACTTAAGGACCCCTTTTCTTTGATCTATATAACCATAAAAAGCTGTAGTACAAAAATCTTCTTGATGTTTTTGGTTTTCGCTAATAAAACTATTCACACGCTTTAATATTTTACTGGGAGATATAACTGTACCTGCAGCCTGTTCAACGGCTCCTAAGACCTGAGTAATCATCAATGTTGCTGGAAGACCCGTTAGGTTCATATCTCCTATAATAAATCCACCTTCATTTTTTGCCAAATGACACAGGGAGCCACCACAGGGTTCAATACATCTTCTACACCTATCGGGGTTTTTTTCTATAGGGACTAAAGCAAAGAAGTCCCCCCCAATCTCAGAATCAGAAACGAATTTTATGGAAACTTTTACTCCGTGAAGATTATGATTGATGGCTAAATTTCTTTCCTTGACCCTATGTGCTAACTGTAATTCCTCACTTCTAGTTTTTGAACATCTGCTCAGTTCATTTACCAACTCTTGGTTTTTATTTTGAAGTTTCTTTTCAGAACTTTTGTATTTAAATGAAAACCATATTAATATTAAAATAAAAACAATACTAAGAAACATATATCCAAAGATATGATACAAACTGCATCGCTCCCAATCATGTTAGCTATGGAAGTTACTTTGACATATGAAGCTTTGTTTCCTGCTTTTAGTACGTTTAATTTTATCTATCCATTTTACTCCAATCGTCAAGGAATTTTTTAATACCTATATCTGTTAAAGGATGCTTAATCATCTGCAATATTATTTTGTAGGGAATCGTTGCAATATCTGCTCCTAAAAGGGCTGCATCCTTTGCATGAATTGGATTACGTATGCTTGCTGCAATAATTTCTGTGCTAAGACCATGTTGTGCAAAGATCCGGGCTATTTCTGATATTATTTCCATCCCATTATGGCTGATATCATCTAATCTGCCCACGAAAGGACTTACATAGGTAGCTCCTGCTCTAGCAGCAAGCAATGCTTGATTTGCACTAAAAATGAGAGTGACATTTGTTTTTATACCTTCATTACTTATTACTTTTACAGCCTTTAGGCCCTCAGCACACATGGGTATCTTGATTACTATATTAGTATGTATTTTTACCAATTTCCTAGCTTCTTGTATCATTCCATCTGCCTGCATACTTATAACTTCAGCACTTATAGGGCCATCTACTATCTGGCATATTTCATTGACAACTTCTTCAAAATTCCTACCTTCCTTGGCAATTAATGAAGGATTTGTGGTAACACCACTAATCACTCCTAAATCATTTGCTTCTTTAATTTCTTCAATGTTAGCTGTATCAATAAATATTTTCATGTACATCCCTCCAATACTTTAAATATGACTCTTTTTATTTTTATTCAGCTTTGGCTGAACGAGTTCACTAGTTTGCAAAAAATCATACTTAAAAAAATACCCCTTTTTTTCAAGGGGGCATTCCTATAGTATCTATGCTTTACCGCTACTCCCAAAGAGTCGGATTTTTTCCATTATTACTTCTTTCATTGCTTGCCTCGCTGGACCCAAAATTTTTCTTGGATCTATTTCCTTTGGTTTTTCTTCCATGATTTGTCTGGCCTTTTTCACAAAAGCTTCTCTTATGTTAGTATCTATGTTAACCTTTCTAACTCCAAGGTCAATGGCACGTTTAATTGCCTCATCTGGTACACCTGAAGATCCATGCAAAACTATTGGTACATCTATCAATGAGGAAATCTTTTCTAGTCTTTCAAAGTCAAGTTTTGGCTCCCCCTTATATACACCATGAGCTGTACCTATTGCGATTGCAATAGCATCAACTCCAGTAGCTTCTACAAATTGTCTCGCTTCCTCTGGATCTGTAAAAGTAGCCTCCCTTTCACTAACTGTTATATCATCCTCTGTTCCGCCTATTTTGCCAAGTTCAGCTTCAACACTAACCCCTACAGCTCTAGCTATCTCAATAACTTTATTAGTTAATGCTATATTTTCGGGCAATGGATGAGCTGAGCCATCAATCATTACAGAAGTAAAGCCATGTCTTATACATCTCACAACCTGCTCAAAACTTGTTCCATGATCCAAATGTAATGCTACTGGTACCTTAGTCTGCTCAGCTGCTAATTTAGTCAGGGTTGTGATATATTCTAAACCTGCGTATTTAATTGCACCCTGGCTAGCCTGCACAATAACTGGAGAATTCTCCTCCTCAGCAGCTTGAACTATTGCTTGAATAATTTCCATGCTATTACAGTTAAAAGCACCTATAGCATATTTACCCCTCTCGGCTCCATCCAACAGTTCCTTAACAGTAACTAGTGGCATTTTAACCCCTCCAAATAATTTATTCAGACAGCAGAAGACTTCCTTAGAATTCAGGCTTCTGTATTCTATAAACAGGATTCTTGACTTCAGGTGGAGTTTTTACTCCATCTGAAGGTTAGAAACCGTTATCCAGGGACATAGCACCGCTTCTCTCCCACTTACGACAGTAGTTCTAGCATTGTGTTTTAGCAATGCGTAGAAATACTAGTGCAAGGCTAGAAGATGGGAGTCTTAGCGGTGATAGTCATCGGATAAAAAGGAATTCTAGCTTCTGTAATCTGCAATCTAAGGTTAGTATTTACGGTTATAATCTTCTGTTTTATTAAACAGAAATCCATTTCTAGTTAGCTTTAGTTCCCAAGCTTTTTTAACCACTTGGATGTCTTCTTCTTTATCGGCCATTATCTTTCCACTTGCTTTACACTTCTCACAACTAAGTTCAATGTATTCCGGGTATATCTCCACCTCAATATCTTGATTGCCACAATTGCAATAAAGTTTACCTCTTTCGGCAATATCATATACATGCTCCAAAACCTCATACATAACAGAGGAATTATTAAAAAACTCAGTAAAACCAAGCTTATCTGCCATCTCAGCCAATGACTGGTCTTGATTTTTCACCTTTTCTTTGACCTTTTCCCTGGAGCCTAAATAACCTACCTCTATGCCAGTTTCATCACATAACAAATCAAGAGGTATTTCATTAGCCCACATTTGGGACCTGGTCACCTTTAGTAAGTGCCTTCCTTCACACATAGCACAAATATATTGTATCCAGAAATCCCGTCTTTTTTTGGTAGTTATCTTTACAATTTCATAACCACAGGAACACTTTAGCGTAACATTATTAGAACCGCTAAAGGAAAACAGGGATACTGACATATATTCCATTTTTCCACATTCATAACAACGAATAGCTATAACTGTACTGGTAGGGATCATCTATATACCCTCCTTTCCTTTAAATAATTCTAGCTAAAAGTATAAAATCCTTCTGTCTAGGACAAACGCTTTTCTTCTCTAGTATTAAGCAGTTGATGTAGCATCTCTATAGCTTCATCAATGTCAAATGGCTTGCTTAATATATAATCCACCTCTAAATCAACATCTCTTTTTTCCATACCTGTCATAATAACAACAGGCCCCTGATAACCTAAATTCCTTAGCTCATAATAAACGAAATTTCCATCCCTTTTTGGCATTTTCATATCTAAAAATATAATATCAGGATAGCTTGTTTTCAGCAGTTCCAATGCTTCTTCTCCATTAGCTGCAGTTGTTACTAGAAAATCTTCGTTTTTGAAAGCTTCCGAAAGAAGCATCCTAACACCTAATTGGTCATCTATAATTAGAACATGTGGTCTTCTCTTATTATTCACAGAAGTTCCCTCCATTTATCCAATCATTCCATTCCTTTGATATATTTCTTCTAAGTTTAGGTAATTCCTTCTAAGTTATAAATTTACGTTATGAAAAAATTTTGATAAACTGGGAAAAACATAGCAAACATTAGAAAAACAGACACAAACATTAGTATTCCAAAAACAAGTATGGGAGTGAGGGCTATAAAAAAAGAAATGCCTGTAGATAAGCCTTGCGTCGTTCTAACGGAAACCATCTGCAGATAAAGTATCCAAATAAACGATAGTACAACAATTATCGTGTTAATGACATTTGGTAACCTCAACAAGTTAATGATTGTTTGTAATACTTCTGAAAACACACTTGGTAGCATTGCAAATCCAAAACATGCGAATAGGCCTTTTGCATTACCTTTACTGCCAAGTAGGGATGCCCATAGGTTTAAAGTTCCTGAAACAATAAACCAAGTTAAAAACAAAAGAATCAACCCATAAATCCCCATTAAGATAAAGATGTTACTTAATAGTTCTGTCGAAATCTCCCCAAACTCTTCCATGATTACATTTCCAAATTGAGCATTTTTTAAGTCAGATAAATTAAGGAGCCATGTAAACAGATAGATTGCTAATACAGTAAGAATACTATAAGCAATTCGTGGTCTCTTGGCTAACTTAGCAAAAGTATTATTTGGAGCTGTAACTGTTCCATATAAGATCTCTACTAAAGATAGTTCTTCTTCACTACCTATAGTATCTTGGTCACTTTCTATTTCTTCCCCTAAAATCTCATTTCTAGTCTCACTTGTAGTTTCTTCTGTAATTCTTTTCTCCTCGGTCAAACTACTCTCCCCCTAAATTAACTGAAGTTAATTGAAGTTACTTGAAGTTACTTGGATTTACTACTAAGGGATTCCCAGATTGTGTTGAGATACCTTTCCAGAGATTCAGTAAACTTTGGCTACTAAATATGTAATCTAAAGGGCCTGGTTTATAGTAACTCTTAACTCGTGGCTCTCCAGTTATACCAGCCATATCAGCTGCAACATCAATAGCGTCATAATAGTTACCTAATTGGTCAACAAGTCCTAGTTCCTTAGCCTGATTACCTGTATAAATCCTACCATCGGCTAATTCCTTTACTCTTTCTCGGGACATGCTTCTACCCTCTGCAATAGTTCCTACAAATTCCTCGTAGATATCATCTACCATTGCCTGTAAAATTTCCTCTTCTTCTGGACGCATGTCTCTATTATTTGCACCCATATCTTTATACTCTCCACTTTTTATGTAGTAATATTCTATTCCTAATTTTTCATATAATTCTTCAAAATTAGCTACCTGCATATAAACACCAAGGCTTCCAGTTATAGTTCCAGGATTAGCTACTATCACGTCAGCAATGGATGCTAAGTAATAGCCTGCAGATGCAGAAGTATCTCCCATTGATGCTATAATAGGTTTTCCGGTTTCCTTTAATCGTTTGATTTCTGTAGCTATTTCCTGTGAAGCTGGCACACTACCCCCTGGTGTATTAAATCTTAGTATTACAGCACTTACTGATGGGTCGTCGGCTGCTTTTCGTAAGTGTTCCATTACCGTCATAGAACCTGCTGATACTCCTGATAAAAAGTCACCACCTGAGCGGCCACCCATGATAGTACCCTCTATGAATACTACAGCTATCTGGCCTCCTTCTTCACTACTCGTGCCAGGCCCCGAAGTATCTATCAGAAAGGATGCTATAAGGACAAAAACTAAGAGTACAATAACTATCCCCACTAAAACAGTTTTACGCATTACATTTCCCCTTTCTCCAAAAGGCTGATTTCCCTTTCAGGATAAGCAATTTTATATGGCTTCTTGTCTTTAAGGTATACTCTAGGAAGGTGTAACGGTGCATTTATTCTTCTAAGTGAAAAGTTAACAGTATCATTTTCTTGAATAGCACTGCCAGTAAAATCAACCATCGTTAGCTGCATACCTATCCTTCCCACTACTGGATAGATACTATTCTCAAATTCTACACCTCTAGCCTTAGGCCCTTTTCCATAATATGATAATATTTCTTTGACAATAACTTTTAATAAATCTATAAATCCCTTAGCCCTAATTTTTGGACTTACATTATAACCATCTGCAAATCCTATTGGAACAATTCCTATTTTACTCTCCCTGCGGGTTGTATACTCACCCCCATAGCCAATCGGCCAGTTGCCGGGAACGGTTCTTATGTTTATAATTTTGGCCCTTGCTTTCCATGGGTCCTTGATGTTTCTGAATTTTGTTTCTATGGGAGTTTGTCCAAACAGTAGAGTTCCAACCCTTACCATGTCTAGATGCATATGTGGATAGTTTATAACCCCTGCGCTATTAACTATATGCCTAATCTGAATGTCTATTCCCCTTAACTGAAATAATTTGCACCCTTCTTTAAAAGCAGAAAACTGTTTCTCAGAAAATTCTTTGTCGGATCCTGCCTTAGCTAGATGAGTATAGATACCTTCTACCTCTATGTTTGAACATGAGAGCAGCTCTTCAATGAATGAGGAAATATCAGTTAACCATATGCCGGTTCTTCCCATCCCAGTTTCAAGCTCTATATGTATTTTGACCCTCTTTTTTAGATCTGAAGCAACTTTTTGCACTTCCTGGAGCTGCGCTTTGCTACTAACAGTAGGAATTATCCCATATTCTAGCGCTGCTTCAATCTGTTGCGGTAAAAGAGGTGCAAACAAAACAATAGGGGAGTGTATTCCCCCATTTCTAAGATTTATTGCCTCTGATAAGTTGGTAACACCAAAGCAATATACGCCAGCCCTTTGGAGAATTTCAGCAACCTCATTCTGTCCAAGACCATAAGCATTTGCTTTTACAACAGCTAATATTTTCGTAGCAGGTTTAATAGTTTTCTTTATTCTTTCAAGATTGTGTACAATAGCATCTGAGTCAACTTCAATCCATGCGGAAACTTCACTTGGAAGCTTATATTCCAACATCTTTACTTTCCCCTCAATTTTTTCTTTATTTTACTAAACTGTTTAATACCTTTACTGTATAACGGTTCTCCAAGCAACCAAGCCTTATAATAAAAAGGTGAGTATACTAGGTCAAATTCACCTATAAATTCTGTGTACTCTGCATCAAAACCTTTTTTAAAACGATAAAGTCCATAAATCGGACTATCTTCAGTTAGGTTTCCGGGAACTCCCCTAAAGTCATACAAGGTGCAACCATTGCTTTTTGCCCACTTAATCATTGTCCATTGTAATAGATAATTGGGCATCTTATTTCTATGTTCATTGGCTGACGCGCCATATATGTACCACGCCTTTTCTCCCATTATAAAGGCAAGGGTACCTGCAATAGGTTCCCCTTTATAATATGCCATAAAAAGCTTTGCTAAGTTATTTTTTACCAATTGTTCCCACATGATATCAAAGTACTCATAGGAACGGATAAGGAACTGATCCCTTTTGGCAGTGGCTACTAGTATCTTATAAAATACAGGCAAATCTTCTTTGGTACACTCATCTTTGATAACAACTTCTTTCTTCCGCGCTAAGCGTATATTATAGCGTGTCTTTTGATGAAAATTTGCCATTAATTCGTCTTCAGATGGCTCTATATTTAATCGAAAGACAAATTTGGGCTGCAGCCCCTCAAAGTTTCCACTCTTTTCAGCAGAAACAAAGCCTGTCTTTTTTAATAGGTCTCTAAGATTATCATTACTGGTGGGAACATCAGGATCCATTTTCAAAAAAATAACATTTTCCTTAAGGGCAAGTTTTTTAACCTCATCCATAAGGAACATAAAAAGTGAATGGTCTTTAAGGTCTTGAACAGGACCTCTAGTGGCATAGAAAATACTCTTTTTGATACCAGGCACATCTCTTTTTAGAAGGCTTATTGCAGCCACTATTTTCCCATCTTCTTCAACAACAAGTCTAAAGGGTTTCCATCCTGTGAGGGATTTTACTTGTCCCCATTCATAGGATTGAAGTATATGCCCTTTAGAGCAATTTGCCACAAAATCGTTATATATATGTTTTTCATCTTCTTTAATTAATCTAGCTACCCGGGTCACAGTTTTCCTCCTTGCTTTAAATCAATAGTCAGTAGTCAGTAGTCAGGAGCCAGAATTCAGAATTCAGAATAAAACCTGAAGAGTTAAGAATCCTGTTTATAAGAATGACTCTTCCTTCTTGCTTGCTTCTTGCTTCTTGTTTCTAGCTTCTTGTAGTGCTGCCCCAATGAAATCTCTAAATAGTGGATGAGGTCTATTAGGACGAGATTTAAATTCAGGGTGGAACTGGGTTGCAACAAACCACGGATGATCTTTTACTTCAATTATTTCTACTAACCTATCATCAGGTGATATTCCACTAATGACTAAATCCCTGGACAAGAATTCTTGTTTATAGGTATTGTTAAACTCATATCGATGTCTATGCCTTTCATAGATTAATTCATCTTTATATGCTTCCCAAGTTTTAGTTCCTTCAAGAAGCTTACATGGATAAAGACCTAGACGCATTGTTCCACCTTTGTCATCAATTTCTTTTTGCTCTGGAAGAAGATCAATAACTGGGTGTACAGTTTCGGGAGCAAATTCAGCGCTATTAGCAAGAGGGTAGCCAAGAACATTTCTTCCATACTCAACTACTGAAAGTTGCATTCCTAGACATATGCCAAGGAAAGGTATCTTACACTCTCTGGCATATTTAATTGCAACTATTTTACCTTCAATTGCCCTATCTCCAAAGCCACCGGGCACAAGAATTCCATCCATGTCCTTAAGAATTTCTCGAACATTGTTTTCATCTACATGACCTGCATTTATCCACTCGATATCCACCTTACTCAGATGATGAATTCCTGCATGGCATAGTGACTCTGCAACACTTAAGTAAGCATCCTGTAGCTCAACATATTTTCCTACTAGTGCTATTTTTACCCTATCGCGAGGATTTTTAACCTTATTCACAATTTCTATCCACTCTGTTAATTCAGTTGGTCCACATTCTAGGTGTAGCCTGTCAACCACAATATCATCTAGCCCCTGTTGCTCTAGCAGTAAGGGTACTTCATATATTGACTCAGCATCTACTGCTTGAATTACTGCTTCTGGAGAAACATCAGTAAATAAAGCAATTTTGTCCTCAATCTCTTTGGTCAATGGTCTGTGAGATCGACAAACAATAACATCAGGTTGTATACCAAGACCTCTTAATTCTTTAACACTATGCTGGGTTGGTTTAGTCTTTGCCTCTCCCGCAGCTTCCAAAAATGGAACTAGGGTCACATGTAAATACATAACATTCTCTCTGCCAATATCACTTCTTATTTGGCGAATTGCTTCTAAAAAGGGCAGAGATTCAATATCCCCTACAGTACCGCCTATTTCAGTAATTACTACATCAAAATAGTCTTTTTCCTTGGCTACTCTGAATATCCTATCCTTTATTTCATTGGTTATGTGAGGAATAACCTGTACTGTACCACCTAAATATTCTCCTTTGCGCTCCTTATTGATAACAGACCAGTAAATTATTCCTGTAGTTACACTACTGCTTTTGCTGAGGCTTATATCAACAAACCTTTCATAGTGTCCTAGATCCAAATCAGTCTCTCCCCCATCATCAGTAACAAACACTTCTCCATGTTGATAGGGACTCATTGTACCAGGATCAATATTGATATACGGATCAAACTTTTGCAAAGCAACTTTCAAACCCCTACTTTTTAACAAACGTCCTAAAGATGCTGCTGTTATACCCTTACCTAATGATGAAGTAACTCCACCAGTTACAAATATATACTTTGTCATAATTAACCTCCTACATTCTTTCTGGTGCTTTAATGCCGATGATCTTTAACACATTTCTCAAGGTTATTCTTACAGAATTTACAAGAGCAAGCCTCGCTTGCACCAAATCCTCATCAGTATTTAAGACTCTGCACTGGGTATAAAAGCTATGAAAACTGCTGGCCAGTTCATGAGCATACTTTGTGAGTCTATGGGGTTCTAATGCTTTAGCTGCACCCACTACAAGTTCGGGATACTCCATAATTTTACGAATAAGAGCAAGCTCCACTTCTTCAGTCAACAAGCTATAATTTATTTTATCTGCAGGTATCAAATTAATTTTTCCTTCTTGGGCTTGTCTTATGATACTGCAGATACGGGCATGGGCATATTGAACATAATACACTGGATTCTCTTGGGATTGAGACTTGGCCAAATCAAGGTCAAAATCTAAATGACTATCGGCACTTCTCATAACAAAAAAGTATCTAGCGGCGTCCGCTCCCACTTCTTCAATAAGCTCTTGAAGTGTGACATATTGACCAGATCTTTTTGACATTCTAACTATTTCTCCACCTCTGAAAAGTCTTACAAGCTGCATTAGTATCACATGAAGCTGTTCTTGCTTGTAGCCTATGGCCTCCATTGCACCCTTCATTCTATTTACATGACCATGATGGTCAGCACCCCAGACGTTAATTGCCCAATCAAAACCTCTTTCAAACTTGTTTTTATGATAGGCAATGTCTGCTGCAAAGTAAGTTGGAATACCATTTGAGCGAACTAAAACTTCGTCCTTTTCATCGCCAAAACGGGTACTCTCAAACCAAAGTGCTCCTTCCTTTTCATAGACATATCCATTGTCCTTTAGTATTGAGATTGTTTTTTCTAGTTCTCCAGAGTCATGAAGTATTTGCTCACTAAACCAAACATCGTAATTTACTCCAAAATTCTCCAGACCTTTTCTTATCAGAGTTAACTTCTCTTCCAACGCATATTCTATTAATCGTTCTCTGCGCAAATCTGCTGCTGTATCAACATACTTCTTACTATACTTTTCGATAAACTTATCTACTGTAACTTTAAGGTCTTCTCCATGATAGCCTTCCTCAGGGAATGGAGCATTAATACCATGTTTCTCTAAATAAATTGATTCTAATGACTTCCCCAGGTTCTCAATTTGATTTCCTGTATCATTTATGTAGTATTCCTTACTAACCTGGTAACCAGCAGTTTTTAAAAGGTTTGCCGAGGAGTCACCAAGAGCTGCACCTCTCGCATTTCCCATATGTAGTAATCCAGTAGGATTTGCACTAACAAACTCAACTTGAACTTTCCTTCCGCTACCATAGTGGCTTGTACCATATTCTGTATCCATTTCTGCTACTATAGGAAGAATTTGATGCAGCCAAGCAGTACTCAAGTAAAAATTTATAAAACCTGCTCCTGCTATTTCTACCTTTTCAACACCAGTATCCTCTAAATCCAAGGTTTCCACAATAATTTCAGCTATTTGCCTTGGTGCCTTTCTAGCTTCCTTTGCCATTAGCATTGCTATGTTAGTTGCAAAGTCTCCATGATTCTTTTCTCTCGGAACTTCGACAACAAATGCAGGAATAGATTCATAGTTTATTTTACCTTCACTTTTTGCCCTTTCTAAAGAGTCCTCCAAAGATGCGCAGATTTTATTTACAAACTGTTCAACAAGGTTCAAAATGAAACACCTTCCTTCCATTGAATCAACAAAACTAATTCTAAAATGTGATGATACTCTTTAAATGAATTCAACTTATTCTACCATATTTTATCTCTATTTTACCCTGTCAGGCGAAATTTACATAGAGTTAAGTCGAAATATAGTATTTTTTTATTTAAACACAAAACAAGACAGAGGGTTGGTTCCTCTGTCTTGTTTTATTTTATCTACTTTATTCTATAAATGGATCAATACGCGCTCATGGATTTAGGTAATGTAGCTATCCATATAGATTTTTGATTACTTCCTGATATAGGTTGTTCAAGAAGAACTTGATTAGAGTTTCTAGACCATTCAATGTTGGCATTACTCATTTGACCACCCATGGGTGTAATCTGTATCATATTAGCATTTGCCTGGGCAGATTTCCAAACTAAGATATGGAACACTCCTATAGAGTCACTAAATGCCATCTTTTGGCCATCAGGTGACCATTTTATAGTCTTTCCACCGCCTTTTGTTGTTAAACGACGATCCCAGCTATCTCCATCAGTACTAGCCACCCATACCCCTTGCTGGTCGCCTGCAACATTTACAGCGAGTAGTTTCCCATCGGGAGACCATGTTGCCGACATATTAGTTGCTTTAATAGTAGGTGTAACACTTTTGGAACTCTCTCCATCAGCAGATACTACAATTATCTCTCCAACCCTTACATTCTTGTCATCCCAAGCTCTATAATAAGCAATTTGTTTGCCATCTGGGGACCAGGTTATGGAGTCTTTTCTATCCCCTGAGGTAGTAATTCTGCGAGAATTGCCTTCCATATCAACTACCATTATTTCAGTTCCGCCAAATCTATCTGTAAGAAAAGCAATTTCATTTTGATTTGACCATACTGGATTATAAGCCCATTTTGCTCCTTCACCCTTTGATCCTGTTTCTTCAGGAGTAAGGTTTTTCTTATCTTTTCTGCCTTCAACCCAAATGGTACTCTTCCCATTAACTGTCTGTGTATATACAATGTAATCTTTATTGGGAGACCATTCGCCTACAGCACTATATTTACCAATGGAGTTTTTGTTTTCCCCGCTTATCTGACTCTCATAAACCCGGAAATCTCCATCATCTTCCATCATATATATTGGTAAAGATCCATCGGAATTCCATGTTGCACCATTTACTTTTTCTGCCAGGGGAGTAAGTGTTACCGTACCCGTAGCATTAGCAATAACAATAGGCTCTCTTATTTCAGTAGTCTCTTCCTTTTCATCAGGAAGATTAGATGCCATGACATGTGAGGGTTCATCCGTGTTGGGTGTCTTTGGATCTTCATTGTCTTTACCTTCGTTATTATTGTTGCCTTGAGTAGATTCACTATCCGGTGTGCTATTATCTGCCACCATGTTATTGCCTGGATCTACAGAAGGATTTTCATCTGTTTCATTATTTTGCTTAGCACCTGTGTCATCAACAACTGAATTTTGTCCTTCTGGCTCCTCAGAATCTTGTGCCTTATCAATATGCTCTGCTATTAATACGTCTGCTTCTTTAGGTGTAATAGCAACGAAAAATCCATCCTCTGCCTTTGGATCTATGGCTATATTAGCCACTTGATTTAGACTAGCGATTGCAAGGATTGTAAAGGCTATTCCTGCTACAAGTCCAATCCAACGGCTTTTAAATTTAAAGACCTTTTTAGTTTCTTTAACACTTTCTTCAGCAGCACTTTCTTCTTTATAGAAATCAAATTCAGAAGCCTGACCATTTTTGTCTATGCCTGTACTTGGAGGTAGGTTTGCCATAACTCTATCAGCAAATCCGCGGGGAGGTTCTACGTGCTTTATGGTATTTTCTAATAGATGATGAATGCTTCTTGCACGATTCATGTCAAGCTGACAGGAATCACACGCAGCCATATGACTGTATAAATTGCGTTCTTCATATGTAGATAATTCTCCATCCAAATATGTGTGGATCATCTGTCTATTTTCTTGACACTTCATAATACTCCCCTCCTTCCATCACTTTATTTAATCTTTTTTGTAAAAGAATTTTTCCTCTATATAATCGAGTTTCTATGGTTGTTACTGGTAAATCCAATATTTCGGCAATTGCTTTATAAGAAAGTTCCTCTAAATACTTTAAGACTAGTGGTACTTTGTATTTTTCAGGTAGTTCAACTATTGCTTGTTGGACTAACCTTTGGGTTTCTCTTGTTATAGAATACTCCTCTGGATGGGTTTCTTTATTTGGTATCAAAGGTGAAAAGTCAATTACCTTTTCCAGAGATATTTCCTGGTTCCTATTTTTTTGACTCCTTAGATGACTGTAAATTATATTATTTGCTACCTTATACATCCAAGGGAAAAAGGGCCTACCAGGGTCATATTTTTCAAGGACAAGATAAATCTTGCTAAATGCTTCCTGGGCTAAGTCCTGAGCATCCTCAACGTTATTGGTTAACCTGTATGCAAGGCTATATATTTGTTTTTCATAACGCCTTATAAGTTCACAAAAGGCGTTTTTGTCTCCTTGAATTGTCAAGTTGACAAGAATTTCATCGGCTACCCGCTCCACATATTCACTTCCCTTTGACCCATCACTAGGTTCTTTATGATTATTTTTTTCTGTCACTATATACTACTACTCCTTTTGGGTAAATCTTGCATCTTTTTTGAAATTTTGTAACATTCTTTTGCAAAACCTTGCCTACACACCTTGATGATACCAAATTTTCAGGTAAATTAATACGGAATTTTCTATCTAAAAAGATGAAGTTTTTGGGAAAACTATATTAAAGGAATTGATTATGTTATTAAAAACGGATACTATTAAGGATAATAAAACAAATGGACTTTACTGACAGAAAGCCTATTTCCCAGTCAAAACAACCAAAACCCTACATCCTGATTTGCCAGTTTTTTCTGCATTCTGAATTCTGTCTTCTGTCCCATGAGCTAAATAGAAGTACAATAACAAATCAATCGGTTATAATTTGGAGGAGAACCTAAATGATGTTAAACAGAGAAGAAGTTCAAGGTCTGGATCAACTAGAAAAATATTTTAGTCAATCAACCACCCCAAGAGATAAATGGAGAACAGGCCTAGAATGTGAGATTTTTGCTGTAAATGCTGACACCTTACATTCAGTCCCTTACACAGGCAAACAAGGGATTGAGGGAATACTAGGTGATCTCATTGATAAATATAATTGGAAACCTGTATACGAGAATGAAAAATTGCTTGGCCTGAAGAATGGCACTTCAAATATTACCTTAGAACCTGGCGGCCAAATAGAATTGAGTGGCATGCCACAGAGTAGAACACAAAGCTGCATAGATGAGTATAACAGATTTTATCAAAACCTTATTTATGTTTGTAGTCCAAAAAATATTCGTTTACTGCCCATGGGCTATCAACCTGTTAGTTCTCTTGATAATATTGAATGGCTTCCAAAGACTCGTTATAATATAATGTCCAAATATTTTTTAGATAAGGGAACGCTGGCTCATCATATGATGAAGCTTTCTACTAGTGTTCAAATAAATATTGACTATGCAGATGAAAATGATTTTAGTGAAAAATTTAGATTGAGCAGCTACTTGGCACCAATTCTCCAATCTATCTATGCAAATTCTCCATTTAAACAGGGTACATATAGTAATTATCTAGATTTTCGGGGACACATCTGGGAACATACTGATAATGATAGATGCGGAATAGTCAAGGAAAGCTTTAAAGAGGACTTTTCGTTCATGGACTATGTGAATGTATTATTGGATATGCCCATCATACTCCTACAGAAGGATAGTAAATCTATCCCCATGAATGGAATAACCATGAGAGATTATATGGAAAAAGAAAAAGTTTATATGGATGACTTTGCAACACATCTATCTTTTGCATTCTTTGAAACAAGGCTTAAACAAAAATATATTGAGATGCGTGTTATAGATGCACAACTACCAAACCTTGTTCCAAGTGTTCCATCTTTAATAAGAGGTCTATTTTACCATAATGATACTCGCCGAAGCTTGCTAGATTATTTTTCTAGATGGTCTGGTGATACTATCCTTGACTTGCATTATCGTTGTCATAAAACCGGACTTGCCACAAGCTTTGAAAAAGGCAGATTACTGGATTTATGCCAGGAGGTATTTTTAGCTGGTAAAAATGGCTTAAAAGGGTTGGTTAAAGAGGGAATTCTTGCTGAAGAAGTTGATCTTAGGAACATTGAGCCCGTCGAAGAAATGCTTATAGAGCGGGGAACATGTCCTGCTGAAATCCTGCTAGCTGCATGGGAAAACAATGGGCGAAATTTGTTTAGGCTAAAGGATATGATTACAATTCAGGGGGATTAAAAGTGCCTATTATCTATCGAGAAGATATTAGAAAAAAGATACTAAATGATTTATCTACTTTAAATCTTAAAAGTAGTCATAGCGTATATTTTAATAAACTAGACGAGAGTTCCGCCAAGATTCAAGGTAATACAATTAGAAGTATATTCCACCCTTATGTATTAACTAATGAAGAATATGTTTGGATAAAGAATAAGTCTGAAAGGCTCTGGAATATCCTTGAAAAAACTGCTCGGCTGCTTGTTACTGATAAGAAGGTTGCCGAATTTTTTGATTTTCCTAAGGAGCTTTTAGGATTATTAAGAATTACTCCAGGCTATGATACAAACATACCTATAACCCGCTTTGATGCTTTTTATAATCCAAAGGGTAGTATTTATTTTTGTGAGTTTAACACAGATGGCACTAGTGGAATGAATGAAACAAATACTATGGAAGAATGTTTTTTAAGTACTAAGGTAGGCAGAGAATTGCGGGAAACATATTCATTAGAGCAATTTGAATTAAGAAGAAGCTTATTGGCTACTCTGGTTGAGTCCTACGAATCCTTTAATGGAACTAAGATGCCTACTAAGAAACCTAATATCGCAATAGTCGATTTTATGGATAAAGCAACTATCGCAGAATTTGAAGCTTTACGGGATGTTTTCATAGCAGAAGGATATAATACTATAATTGCTGATCCCAGAGATTTAACCTATCATGAGGATGCTTTATGGATGGAAGATTTTAAGATTGACTTGATATATAGAAGGGCAGTAACTACTGAATTACTGGAAAGATTTGATGCAGTTCAAGCTTTTATTGAGGCATACAAAAATAAAGCCTTTTGTATGGTAGGTTCCTTTCGATCTGAAGCAGCTCATAGTAAGCTTGTCTTTACCTTTCTTACCTCATCTACTGCAGAAGAGTATTTCTCAAAAGAAGAGATTACATTTATCAGAAATCATTTGCCTTTTACCATCAGGTTAACTTCAAGTAATAAACTGCTCCTTAACCAAGTACTAAAGGAGAAAGATAATCATATAATAAAACCCCATAATTCCTATGGTAGCCAGGGTTTGTATATGGGAAAAGATTATTCTACCAGCCAGTGGCAACAGTTAATTAGTGATAATCTGGATAAGAACTATATTGCTCAGGAATTAATAGCCATTCCAACAGAAGATTTTCTTGCCTCTCCTAGCAAGGTAGAAAGTCTAAAGGTTAATTTAAGCCCCTTTTTATATGGTGGTAAACTTAAGGGCTTTTACACTAGAATATCCAATTTGGAAGTTATAACAACCTCAAGAGGGGGCGCCTTGATACCTACTTTTTTAGCGAGATAACAATACAGGCCTTTACTCTAGGGTAATATTGCAGCAATAGCAGTTTCAATTGCTATTGCCGCAATTAAAATGTCAATTTGTCAAGCCTGACCCTAAAGAACTATAAAAACCCTTCAGCTTTGAAAGGCTGAAGGGATTTTTTGCTTTTCAAATTTTTTAGAATGGTAGTGCAAAGAAGTTGCCACTAAAGAATACGTAAGCTGCAATTAATGTTAGAACAAGGTTAAATGTTTGACCAACAATGTATAGGTTTAATGGCTTACCACCCTTAACAAGTTTAGCCATATCACCAAAGTTAGATTCAAGTCCAATACTCACAAAGGCTAATGTAAAGAAAAACTTTCTATATCCATTAACCACACCAAGAGTATCACTTACAAGTGCGTCTGGTAAGAAGAAGGAGAAAATTATTGAAGCACCAATGAAACCAAGTATGAACTTAGGCATACGGAACCAGATTTCAGATGCCCCAACATTAGCATCAGATACTGATTTTCCTTCATATCTAACTACCCAGAATACTGCTATAACGAAAGCAGAAAGTCCAATCAATATGTTCTGAATCATTTTAATAACAGAGGCAATTTCCATTGCTTCGTCACCTAGCATAGTTCCAGCTGCAACAACCGCACCAGTTGCATCAATTGTACCACCCATCCAAGCTGCTCCTATATATGGATCCATACCAATTGCCACTACTAAAGCGGGCATAGCAACCATCATAATAACTGTGAATATTAAGGAAATACCAATTGCTAATGATATTTCTTCTTTTTTAGCTTTTGCTGCAGTACCAGCAGCAATTGCAGCGGATACACCACAAACGGAAGTTGCGGCTGCAATAGTAATCGCTAAACCTCTATTCTCCTGCATTTTAAGATAGCTTTGAGAATACCAATACATGAAAATAATTACAACAGGAGTTACCAG